>JAESGV010000602.1_pt1 | contig 15695 bp, 17 predicted proteins | sample 9269781 | NCBI WGS metagenome assembly JAESGV01 (sample SAMN15741586, study PRJNA653496) | algae metagenome | isolation source: Tildeniella torsiva UHER 1998/13D and co-occurring heterotrophs from... | place: Slovakia: Slovak Paradise National Park, Hrabusice, Kosice Region | collected 2000-01-01 | reverse complement strand
TAAACTTTATGCACTCTCATCACCAGAAAAAGAAGAGACAAAACAAGAAAACATTGTGACAGACGAACCCACTGTTGATTTAAGTATCGTTTTTCCAGCGTACAACGAACAAGTTAGTGTTAAAATTCGATCTAAACATTGTACAGAACAGACTCGAAAAAACATTGAACGAAACGTTAAAATTCTTACAACAACGCAAAAAGCTAAATAACTTTACATATGAAATGATAATCGTTGATGATGGATCAAAAGACAAAACCAGCGCTGTAGCACGAAACGTACGTTCTTCGATCTGCAAAATAACAAATAGTATATGAAAAAAGTGTACGAAACTGAAAAGGACAACGTAAGATTGTTGCCGTTAGTTCAAAACTATGGAAAAGGATTCGCAGTGCAACAAGGAGTCATACGCGCGCGTGGAAAACAAATATTGATGGCAGATGCAGATGCAGCAACAGAGATATCAGATTTGGAACGCTTAGAGAAACAGTTACGCGATAAAGCAGTTGGTTCTGGCGAACTGTACACGAAGAAATCTATTGCTATTGGATCGCGTTCGCATTTGGAAGCTGATGCAAAGGTACGCACTTTGTCAAACTAACAACGTAGAGAAACATTATCCGAAAACTCATTTCGTTCGTTTTTAATCAACTTGTCGCATACGTAGCCGGAATCCAACGTATCAAAGATACACAATGTGGATTTAAATTATTTACAAGAGAAAGCGCACGTCTATTATTTTTGAACTTGCACGTCAATCGTTGGTGTTTTGACATTGAGTTGTTGATCGTCGCAGAAAAGTTCAAAATGCCAGTAGAGGAAGTACCTGTAAACTGGCAAGAAATAGAAGGATCCCATTTGAACATGTGGGGCATGGCTACAACTGTATTTGATTTGTTCTTGATACGTGCCAACCACTTTTTAAAATTGTGGAAGATCACCGACAAACCTGTATTGAAATAAATTTGTACTTCAACTGAGAAGTTGATCTAGCGCTATGCCAGCAGATTCTACTGTAGTGAAACTCCAGTTGGTTGTAGTATTGAACATAAAAAGTCAAACTCTGACACCTTACCATAACCAGTCAAAATCTATTTTGAGTTTCAAAAGCTGTACCGCACTTTCTTACGCAACATGATCAAGCACGTACTACTAGTGGCCATCATTACTGTGGTTTTCGTTCAAGCCCAACTAGACGGATCGTGTCCTTACACCTATTCGTGCTACGAGATACCACAAAAACCAGACATGGCTGGTATTAACCAGAAAGTTTGGACAGTGTCATCAGAAACAAAAACTAGCGTATACTTTGGCTTGTATGGAGTTTCGATGGTCAAGAATATGATTCCATTAGTCACAGCTCGCCTTATGAACAAACAGATGAGCAACATTGCTCAGTATCCTGGAGAGTCTGGCTCAACTTGCGCAATGACAGACGCATTATGCAAGGTTCAATGCACAGGCGACATTCCATTCTCCAACTCTAGATATACTGTCAAGTACAACAGCAATTGTACTGCCGACATTGTTTGGTCAATAGATTATGATGACATGGATAGAATGCCAATGGTGCGCAAGGAACGTGCTTCCGAAAATGTTCAACGAATTGTATTCCCATGGTGGATCAATTTTGTAGTAAGAGATCCATACGAAAAGCAAACAGGAGATAAATGGGCTTTCGTCCTCTCCTACGGCTTTGCATTCGGACTATTGGTCCAACAAAATGTTATAAATGGTACTGCAGTGACACTACATATTGGAACTGCCTATGGTGTTTCACTACCTGACAAGAGTGCCATGGTACAACTTACCACTTCCACAGTACCTTCTCTTGCAGTTATTAATCCTGGTATGAGCGATCAATCAGGTCTAGGCATACACCCATACTCAACCTATATACAGAACAATGGTGTAACTCAAGTTGGGTACATTAGTCGCTACCGAGTATCTGGTCAAAAGGCAACGTTTACCTTTACAGCAACTTTGTGCTTGAACGCTCTCTTTTCTGACGATGAAGAGCATCGATACAAATGTACAGATACTGCTCCAATCTCTATTCCAGATTACTTCAAGTTTGATGTTCCATCTATTGATACATCAGGTCCAGTACGTTCAGGTATTACAGTTTGGTCTTTCCAAGCTCAGCAGTTCGACTACAATCAATGTAATCCTTTACCACTTGTTACTGGTACAACTGTCTACTTGGCAGCAATTACTATATACTTGAAGAGAGATGCAAAGTGGAATGGTGTTCCATACATCACGTACACCTACTTGGACATCGATGGTAAGATGCAACAAGGTACTTTGGACAGTAATGAGGTTGTTACACATACTGACGCAGCCACAATTCCTCTACTAGATAAGAAGATCGTAAATGAAGACCATCTATGGGTGGTTCTTGCAATTACGCCAAAGAGGACAATTGTATCCAAAGATCATTCGTTAAAGTACTCTTTCCATGGTGACGTATCGTTTAAAGGTACTGATAATGGAGACCATTTAGGAAGCGTCTTGTTATTACCTTTTGACCAGGTTCAAGATCCTGTAGCTACCTTTCCATGGTGGGCATGGCTCTTAGTTGGAGTTGGAATTTCTGTTTCTATTGCTGCTATCGTTGTGGCTTGTGTAGCTGGTATTGGATGTTTGATAAAGCGTAAAAAGAACGCCCAATACGAACAAGTTCTATAACTCAATAAACGAACTTATTTGTAACCTCGCCACCGAAAAACCAAAACATGCCAGTCACGTTCAAAGTTACAGACACCAAACCATCTCCTGTTCAAAGTCAGCCATTCAGAATCAATAGCATTCTTCCACCTGTTATGAATAATGGCCGTAGAGAACCTAACAACACGCACAAACTAGTTCGATCCAGTATCGATGAAAAAGATGCAAATAACTTACAACTCCAAGGAAATTCATTTGTACGTTCTGCATTCATCGCCTACAACCAACATCACAACTTGGTTATTTCACCCGATGACGTCTGGTTAGCCATAATGACGCAATTCTCGTTCTATTTAAACAAAAATGCAGAAGAACTTCGCTCAACATTTGTGGACTTTGAGGGTAAAAAAGAACTCGTAGTCTATGGAGGCGGATCACTCTTCACTGCCAATTATGAAAAACTATGCATGGATATGACAGAACAAATCGCAAAGAACATTAAAGACCCAACTGTTCGCGAATGGGTAATCCCAGAATTTACCACCACTACACCAAACGAAAAATTAGTTGGTGCAATTGTCCTTATGGCTGCCATGAAAAAATATTTCAACTACAAGATGTGTTTAATGTGCAACCTTCCAAGTGTGACGTTACTAGGAGAGGTAGACGATTGGAAAAATATTCGCGAACGTGCAGATCGACTTGTTCAATATGATACGGAAAAAGGATACATGGCACAGTGGTCCGAGATGCTTCTCCCTATTTTGGATGAGTTTGTAAGTGCAGCACAAGGAAAACCAGATGTAGAGTTTTGGAACAGAATTGCACACCAAGAAGGTGGTGGAAGTGGTCCTCGTTACTTGTCAGGTTGGATTACCGCATTTTGTATCTTTTCACAAGATGGAGATTGGATGGGTGATAGAAAAACGGCAAAATCGAGGAGAAGTGAAATCCAAGCAGAATGGTTGATTATTAATACAAATGATATTCCAATTGGTTATGTGACATGTCCTGTCACAGTTGACGACAATGGAAAGATTTACAAGACTGATTTGTTTGCTGGACATATGCACGGCGTCAAGAAAGATGAGAATACGATTGCTCCAGGTGTTGGTTGGTCATTGTTTGTGAAAGAGGGAGCTGAAGATGATATCGGAGTATCCTCTGATGAGGACAAGTAAATACACAACTTTCGTTTACATTTAGTCCATTGAACAAAAAGTTGTTTACAACTTACACAAATAATATCTGTCAAGGGGGCGTAATAAAAATTTTTGGGGGGCGTAATTAAATTTAAGGGGTGTAATTAATTTTATGAGTAATACAACACTATTACCTATTAAATAACAATACTACACTTTAAAAAGTGAACAAGAAACACCTTTTTCTCTTTGAATTCTTAAAAATTACAATTTTGTTTTGGTTGACCACACAAACTCAAACATGTCTATCAGAGCTCTGCCCAGTTCTGCAACTCAAAGAACATCAAACAGACTAGCAGACAAGAGAAAAGAAAGAGATGAACAACTAGTAGAGGTAGAAGAGAATATTCCTATAGAAGAACCACTTAAAAAAAAAAGAAAAACAAAAAAAACAAAAAAAAATTCAGACAAAAAAGATGGTGAAAAAGAGTCTATACCACAACAAAAAGAAAAAGAAAAAGAAAGTGAAGTTCAAATTGAAGAAGTTGTACAACCAAACAACTATTCAAAGTGGTTATTACCACCAGGATATAATACTATAATAACACAAGCAGTATCAGATAAATGGATTATAATGAAAGATGAAAGGTTAGATTTGAAACAAGATGAAACTGCACCTCAGTTAGCAAATAACCAGTTTGTAGAAGGAATAACACCAGAAAAAGCATACCAAGTCTATGTTGCTACTGCATTATCTATACTCAAAGATTGTGTTAATGAGAATTTTGCTCAAACAGTAAGACAAATAGAAAATGAAGGTAGAAAGGTCAATGATCGTGCAGTGTACAATTCAGTAGAAATAAATAACATGTATATTGTACATAAGATATTAATGCGATTAGCATTAAATAGATCAAAGAAGAATCGTTCTATGAAGGTATTAGTAGAGCAATGGTCAAAAGCAAAAGAGATTCCAATGAATGCAAAGCGTTTTAATAAGATCTATCAACACATGTATCCAAGAACAACCAGTCGCATGAATGAACTTATTGATGCCTTAAATACTGTGTTTGGAGAATCTGTAACACCAAGTACATTTAGATGTATTGATGAGATGGTGTTTGCCTATTAACCAGATGGAAGGAAGAAAGCAAGTTTAAAGGGAACACCAGTTGAAATTCCTGTTGTTTATATTCCAAGAAAACCTAATCCAAATGGTTTGTTTGCCTAAAGTGCTGCAATTAAGTTTGCTGGCAAGAATAACCCCTATGTTTATCATGTTATGCCATATGTGGCTCAACCAAACTTGACAGCAGCAGAAGGGTTAACTCAAGTACAAGAGTATGTTGAAGAAAAGCCAGGAGAAGAAGCACACTTTACAGTAGATGCATTATACTCTACAGAAGATGTATTTCTTCGTGAAGGTACTACTGTTACAGGATCAGTGAAAAACTCTGTGTTTGCATCAATTTGGAAGGTATTAGAGTCAAATCTTCCACTTGGTTATAGTAAAATGGCATATCATATTGAATATGATATCATTGCTGCTGTATATTGTGAATATAGTAAGGATTTTACACCTACAACTTTGGATGAACAAGGCCAAGCTGAAAACATTAATGGAGAACAAAAAATTGTTGTTCATCGTACTATATCCAGTGCATTTGAACCACATATCATTCCAGTATGGGAACATGAGGACTCTAGTGATGTAAGAAAGTACTTGGCACAAGTTCAAGAAGTAAGAGAGAGTAATGAGCAGTACAAGACTATGACTAAAGTCTTTAAATAGCAGTGCCTATAGTGTTGATAGTTTGAAAGATATTTGCAGGAAGTTAGGAGTGAAAGTGTGTGGTAAGAAGAATGAATTGGCTGATAGAATTCTTACTATTGTCAATCCACCAACTGATGTTTCAAGAAAGGTTTGGGAGATGGCTAAGTGTATTCAATCTGGTGAATGTAATTTCAAGGGTAGAAATGAGATAAATTTGCATTATAGACAGACTTTCAATGGAGTTGATATGGCTGACAAGAAGATGGAACAAGTATCATTTGAATACAAAGTAACAGAGTGGAGAAAGAAAATGACACTTAGTCTGTTGGATATAGCAGTCAATAATGCACATTTTGTATATAACCAGATAGAACATGTTACTGTTGTTGACTTTAGAAATGAAATTATTTCTAGTTTAGAACAGCTAACACCTACAAAGGCTAAAAGAGGTAGAAAATCAAAATCAACAAAGTAACAAGGGTAATAAAGAGCGAAATACATTGGGAAACTGTAATTAATACTTTTTTGCTTCTTAATACTTATTATAGCATAATTTCATATAGACACAAAATTATTTGTTATTTTTTAACAAATCTTGCATTTATGCGTTAAATACATATGATAAACGTGCTGCAAAAAAATTGGAACGATTTCGCTCGATTTGTTGATATGGTTGACTATAACTTAAAATTATTTCTTGAATTAGTCAACTGTGACGTGAATAATTATTTACATATAATAATTATGGAATTTCTATAATATTTACACCCTATAGCAAGTAAAAAAATAGTAAAAAAACAACTCTGATACTAACTCATAAGGCAATATGTTAATTTGTTATCTTTATTAAAATTTAATATTTTTCGCTCAAACCTGCACAATGAGGAGCGATTTTGATAAGAAGTAGGTGCTGTAAGTTTAAGAAAAATTTTCAAGTTTTAAAATGTGGCCAGATATGTGCCCTTATCCATGAAATTTTGCAACATTAAGAACAAATTCCAATATGAACATATCTTTATTTTATAATAACTGCATAAAATTAAAGAAAGCTTGGTCAGAGCATTTTATTTGACAGAGCTGTGCTTATGGGCTAAAAATATCTTTTTTGTAATTTACAGCATCAACATTAACAAACAGCAGCCAATACAGTAGTGCAAAGCCTTAATATTCTTATTTTATCAGGTATAGTTGTTAAAAGTGAGAATTAAGCAAGTTTCAGTGGTAAATTTAATTACGCCCCCCAAAAATTTTTATTACGCCCCCTTGACAGATATGGCTTGCAAGAGGGCTGCAGAAGAAAAATCTAGCAGCAAACCTCCAAAAAAGAAGGTGAAAGCTCCACCCAAAGTCAAACCACTTTCTGGAGCAAAAACTCAATTACTACAAGCCTTGGAAGCACACGCAGAATCTGTGCATGTAGAAATTATACGACGCAATAGAAGTCAGTTTTCCATACCAAATACAGTTCCTACCTGGACTGTTGGTAATGTTTTAACGTTTGACAATCTTCCAACTAGCACCTACAACATGAGGGCGAACCTAGCAGGAATTCAGAAAAACAAACACAATATTGTTGTGTCTGTTGGCAATAGAACGTACATATTAGACAACCAACTGCAAACACTTCAAACAATTACGTACCCAAACACTGCGTACTCAGGAACAGACGGAAGTGGTGCTGTTCCTTTTGGAAAAGATTCTATCGTAGTTTTATCGTCAAGTTATTATATTGATTTTTACACGTGGGAAAATGTTAGACATTTTCTACAAAAGGGAGTAAGCCGTAGCGTTCTATACATGCAAGCTATCGGAGAAGAGGTACATTACTATTCAAATAGTCTAACTATTTTAGCATTTAATGTTTGCGGACAGTACCGCGTTAGTGTTCACCAAACTCACAAAATCGTCTACTAAAAACGTTGCAGTGGTAAATGTCACAAGTATTCTTCCATGGTTTGACTTTTTACCGAATGGAAATGTTGTTTTTGTCACTTCAAATGCCATTCATTTATGGGACTTTCCAACAAATCGCACATACAAGATTACAAGAACAGAATTCCAGTTTTTTGGTCCTGTTATCATGTTAGATTATCATAGAATACTGGTAGTAGCAGATCATGAAAAACATGTTTTAGAGGTATGGAACGTACGAAGTGGCGAAAGAGAACTTGTGTACGAGGTTAACGATTTTCTTGCATGTGCACCAGTACTAGTAGCATACATGACAGTTGCATTTGTCAAGGATAACGGCACGGTGATCACCATTGTAAATTTGGAAACAAAACAGTCAGTGAATACTCCATCAACAACTAAAGAAATCACTTCTATTGCGTTAGTAAATGATAATACGTTACTTGCTGGTACACTGGATGGTGTTACCATGTACGTTATACCAGAGTGTTTCTTGACGCACAAGGGAGATGTCATTGCGCAAAAGATGTTGAAATGTTTGCATAGAGAAGTACTATGCGATTTGGACATTTTTATAAACAAATAATTTCCAAGTCGATAAATCCTCTCTTGTTCAGTACGCGATACAAATCTAAATGGTGTACTGGTTTTGACACAATTAGATACGCGCCATTGTATCTTGGTACTACTTGTATATTGCCACCAATAACAGTACTCTTTTGTTTGGAAATATCTAATTCTGTCATGGTTGGATAATTTTGTGTAAATGCGTGGTACGTAGCAAACGTATCACGCTCTCCATACGCATAAAGTCTATTATCTTGTCCAACTACAAATAACGCTTCCACTTGAACACTAAAATCTAGAATTCTTCCAACACTGGGATGCAATGGAACTTCTGTACTTGTGGAGAATGGTGTATTTTGTCCTCCAACTTTAAAAATCTTATTTGACGCTACGATTGTTATTGTAGAAATATGATCATACCTGTTTTAACATACGCTCCCCACCAACCAATTTTTATTGTTTGTATTACTTCACCAGAAATATTGAGTAGTTCAGGTGCAGAGTTTGCGTTATACGTTGATAATTTTTGTATGTAATAGTTTCCGTGTTCTACAATGTAAGTTTTTTCATCGAGAAAACGAACGTTTGTATGCATATGTGTAACCACCTGGTATAAACTCTGTTATATTTGCCTTTTGAAATTTTAGTTCTCCGGCAGTTCCCTTATTAAACTCGTACAAGTCATTGTCATCTATTTGTGAGTTCAATTAATGAACATACCTGATAGAGCATGTACTCCATAAAATGTAGGGTATATTGCTTTGATTCGTACATCTGCAGGAATTTTTATCTTTTTGAAATTCTTTTTGTCACCCATGGTATCTCCCTTGCTGTATAATTCGTTGCTGTCTTATGGTCAGAGAATATTAGACGCATACCAGTTAAGTATACAATATTGTAGTAACCACAGGCGCTTTGGAGTATTGTAGAGCCTGAAAGTGGTTTCAATAGAGTAAATAGTTTAACATGTGCTTCTGTGTTGTATTCACTGTTACCGTGTCCAACATAATAGGTTTCGTTCGCGCCAAGGTAGGTTCTGTTGTTGTTAGAATCATCGTGGTGACTATTACACAGCATGCAGAGCGATATGGTAACCATACGAAGAACTCATTTCTACTGATTTGAACTGTTGTTGTTGGCCATTTTCGAATGCAATCGGAGTAAACTCATCTGTACGTTTATCTTCCACTCCAACACCTATCTTTAAACCACCACATGCGAACACTGTTGCCATAATTTCAGGTTGATCACAGAGCTTTACAAATTTTATGCTTTACGTCGTTTCTTTCTCTTGTCATTGATGATGTTCTTGAAATCTCCTGCCAAGTATGCCAATATTCTCTCTGCTAATACTTCTTTTTGATCAGATGTCTTGATATTGTTTCTCTTGCACCAATTTAACATCTCTTGAGCAGAGTAGTTTTGAACCAAGTACACTGCGCCTATTCCTATCTTTATGTTGCTTCTCGTTTGCTTGGTCTTTTTTTTTACGATTTGGTTGCTTGCTACAACAGTTAGCATAGCTTCATCCTTCATTAGTTGAGCTATCACTCTACGACTAGACCCACGTGTTTCGTATCCTTGTATGGCAGTTTTAACCAACTCTTCATCGATAATTGTAGGAACTGCACTTTGCGATCTCCCTTCTTTTTCTGCTTTCTTGAATCTCTTTACAGGAGGTTCATCACTGTCTAGATCGTTTCTCGTTGGCAGTTCTGGCTCTTGGTTAACATCATCAATAATTCGTATTCTACTTGAATATCTATGGGATATCTTTCGAAGTCTAAACTTGCGAATTGACCTTCTTTGCACAATAGTAATCTTTTGTTTGTCCTTTGGTTTTCTACCTCGTTTCTTTGCTATGCGTGGTTCTATCTCTGCTTCATTTGACTGTGTATGTGGTGTGTCATGTACTACTCTCTCTGTACATGAATTCTGTGTCACACCTGTTCCCAATGCATCATCCTCTTCGATCGAATCTTGATCACTTGGTCCTATTGCGTTCCAAACATCATCAATACTCCCAGACAAAAGTATCTCTTCACCATGCGTCACTTTTGGAACATAACCTGATCCATTCTTCGCCATGACCATAGTCTTCTTCAAATATGTTACAAACGAGATTCTTTTCGCGTTAGGATCGATCTTCTCAATCTTGACGTTTCCATGAAACTCTACATGTGATTGGTTCAATAAAACATCACGTTCTCTTACATCTACAGCGATTCGATAACCTGCAAATACAAAGTATCCACCCTTGTACTCACCGATCTCTATCACTGATAGTGTACTGTATCCATTCTTCAAATCGTTCCGATCTTTGTGCCAACTTGACTCGTAGTTGACGTTACATGCGATAGAGGTCAAGTTAGTACCTGGAATACACAAGTTACGATGTCTATCGCATCGTTCTTGATGTATATCATGAATATCTGGTAGCTCTGTTCGGAATACATCATAGATCGATGTGAAGAATGGAATGGAAGCTTGGTATTCGTTTGGAAAGAGTCTGCTAAATCCTGCTTCGTATCCGAGTCCCTTGTATCGATCATAGTGATATCCAGCCAAGTACGAGTTCACTGGATTACACACTTGTTTGGACATTTTCTCTCCACTAGCTTTGAACGCAACAGCACGATTTAGAGTTTTTAGTTCAATACGAGCTGCGCTTGGTACGTACTTCTTAATTCGTTCGAATTCTACTGGACCTGCTGCCTCGTTTCTGGTGAGTGATGGCTTCATCTTCTCGTCAATATCCTGAAATGAGTTTCTTGCCAAGTCTGCGTGCTGTTGTGGGAGTGTATTTTTTCGAAATTTGAAGATGAGGTTGCCAGTGTCGTGATCATACACGTTGGCGTTCTCTTGTATCAGTAGATCGTATGAAGAATCTGTAGGAATTCGTCCCTTAAAATGTGTTGTGAGCTCTGTATCAGTGTAAATTCTTTTTATGTGGAGGTTCCGCACACCATTCACAGACTCATCTCGAACAATTTGTATTTTTCTGTCCATTGTAGGAGCATAGATGTCTGTAGGATCGATAATTGGTGTATTTTTTTTGTGTACAGTGTCTATTTGCGGCATTTCTGGTGGCGTTACGTGCTCTAGTGGTGATACCACAGTGGCAGGAGTCACAAAAGAACAATGAAATGAATAGTACCTATTCACATCACCTCTGAAAAAGTCCGGTGACTGCATTTCTTGTCATGAACACAGTTGGTTAAGACTTACAATGAGACTACAGTACGATCGACAAACATTAAAGAATATACATTTATAAGAAAGCGTTCTTGTTCTCTTCGATGAAAGCTTTCAAAGTTCTTGGTTTCTTTCCTGTTACAATCTCATAGTCACCTGCAACGATACCAATTACGGCATCAGATCTATACTTTTGAAGTAACTTGACCAAGTACCAGCGATAAAACTCTGGTAAGAATGATAGTGAACCAAAGAATCCAGCATCATCTACAGCAATGTATTGGACCTCCTTGCCAAGTACTTCACCGAACAATTGAGCATATTCTTTAGGAGTTCTTGTTTCTGGTCCAGTGAGGTTGTATGACAAATCAGCATGTTTGCTTGGCTCTTCTGTGAGGACGACAGCTGCAATGTCAGCGATATCACGTACATCAACGGTGGTGTACTTGTAGTTGGTAGTATCAGCAGCTCCTGGTCTGTAGAACTGTCCATTCTTGATTCCTTGCGCATCACCAAAGTGGTTTTGGTTAAAGTAGGTTGGTCTCAAAACAGTGAACGCAACGCTGGTATCACGTAAGAGTTGCTCGACAGTATTTTCAATCTCACCGTGTAGGCGAGTCAAACTACCAATAGAGTCAGTAGCGTTGGCTCCGATAACACTGAGCTTGACGATCTGCTTGAGAGTAGCGCTGCTGTCTTGAACGATCTTCTTGGCGATTCCAACTTCTTGTTGTACTTGCTTTGGACTGTTTGGTAGCAACAAGAATGCTCTAGTTACTCCTTGTAGAGATCTGGCGTCTATGGTTTCTGGTTTGGCTGCATCAGCAACAACATAGTCGATGCTTGCACCGTCGAAGAGCTTCTTTGCTTTTTCTACGTCACGTACGAGTAGGCGAAGGTTTGCGTTCTTTTCGATGAGTGCTTTAGTGACTGCAGTACCTACTGTACCAGTAGCACCGACGATTAAAACGAGTTCGTTTGCGTTTGTCATTTTGTTTGGTTTTGTTTGCTTGTTTTTGTTTGTTATTCCAGTTCCACGAACGTTGGGCTATTTATTTCGTGGTCAGAATAAAATTCTAACGCATTTCAGCGTTAATAATTCTACGCCGCGACGCGTGTATGTTACTCCGTATTTTCTACGCAATTCAGTTGACCAAGATTACAAGTAAACTACCACTTTACTACAAAATCAGTACAAGTTTGCCAACAGCACGTTCAGAATCTAGAATCTCGTGTGCCTTATTGATATCTGCAAAATCAAACTCTGTTATTGGCATCCAATTCTTTTCCAAGGCATAATTTGCTACAAACTCCAAATCTTCAGCATTGACCACTAATCTTGCAAAATAGTATGCTGGATAACCTGAGAAGAAAGACTTTGTTTTAGCTGAAATAATGAACGAGCCAAATTGTACCAAAGTCCAATAAGTTACCTTGCATGGACCTTGAGGAGCTGCACTTGTGTACACTACTTGAGGAGATGATGAGCACAGGTTCTGAACTACATCATCGTAAAAGTAGTATCCAGGAACGCAGTTGAGCACGAGGTCAATACGCTTTCCTCCATTCTCTTTGACCATTTGGCAAATACTTGGAGTTGTGGACGATTTAGGATGGTAATTATCTGCGCCGTCCTTGGCAGTGGTTTGTGTGTAATCAATCACGACATCTGCTCCAAGAGATTTGACCACTTGAACATTCTTACCAGAACATACACCATATACTTTAATGTTGAAGTATCTGGACAAGAATCCTTTGGCAAGAATAATTGCTGCCATACCAACTCCACCTGATGCACCGATGACCAGAATATCCACATTCTGCCGATCATTTTCCTCGTAGGCATCTGTTAGTTTTCCATGTACTTTGCAGTGCTCTATTTCTCTTTTAATAACGTCATTGATAGGCGAGTAGCTTCGAAACATTTCTAATGCGGTGCACGTAACGGTAGGTACACCAGCTGCTTGTTTGAAGTCCATGTTGTTTGGTTTCAACACGAGTTCATCCTCTGCGCATACTGTGTACTCTGCTGTCGTTCCAAGTCTATCGTTCTTGAGGAACACGATTACATCATCTCCGATTTTGAATTTTGTTACCCCTGCACCAACTGCCTCGACTGTACCGGCACCTTCTAAACCCATGATGCATGGCATTTTAAATTTAAACACCAATTTGGCGTCACCTCTTCTGATTAGCGAGTCGCCTCTGTTTAGTCCTACCACTTTGATTTTAACGAGTAGTTGTTTGTTATTTAGTTGTGATGGTTTCTCAAGTTCGACGAGTTTAAAGTCTGGAGTAAAGCAATAATCCTCTATTACTTGGGCTTTCATTGTTGTGATATTTGCGGCCGCTGATGAACCCGCTTTTGTACCTGTTGCAAAACACGTGTAATAAGTTCAGGTACGGAATATTTGAAGCAAAAAGGTCTTAGGGTTTCTTCTATTTCATGGCACTTTTGATTAGAACCACTGTTGCATTTGATGAATCTCCAATTATCTTGCTTTGTTTTGGAATTTTTATTTTGTTGTTGAACATGGTCCGAAGTTTAGTTGTGATTGTGACGAGTCATGGAAGAAGCGCATCAACACAGTGGAAAGTACTTATTGCGGATTTAATTTTGTGTATCGCGTGTATCATTGTTGACATTTCATTCTACTTTGCGACAATGGGAGTTTTCATTTCGCAAAGTGTAGCTGGAAACGATGGTATCGTATATTTATCGGCGTACTTTACTACACTTGGATTGTTTATCATTTAGTTGACGTTATCGATTACTGTTGTACGACGAGTATGGAAAATGAAACCAGAGCTCATGCCATAAATTTATTTCAACTTTATCGACGAGTTGTGAGGTCATGGAACAGACACAGACACAACAAATAGATAAGTATTGGGTAATAATACGGATTTTATATTTTGGCATGAAATGTTTCCATAAAAGGACGCCGTAATAAGGAGACACACGCGTGCCCCGCTCTCTTCTTGTTCTATCCTGTTTGTACTGGTACCGTGACTTGTCCCAGCTTAACCAGAGTCCCAATGTTCTTTGTAGTTGATGCCAAGCCAATTGGCAATCAATCTAATCCGCCACTTGATCCAAGAAGTAATCTAAAAATATTACACTAGCAAAACTTACACATAGCCTTGGGAGGAGGGTCGGGTACGTAAAAAGTATATATGTGCAGATGTTGTGAAAAAATTAGCAAGAGATTAGATGTCAAACCAGATTACAAACTCGGTCTTCAAAGTGTACGCTAGTTGAAAACAAGCAACTAGCTAGCCATTTGATTGTAGTTTTGCTTGGTCTAGTTGCTACGATTCCCAGAGTGAACTGGTGCATCTTGTTGTATCTACTTGTAACATGCATTTCTATTTTTATTACACATCAAAAACATGCAAAATGTTATCAGATCCATCGTTCGGTACTACTCAATCACTCGTATTAATCGCGACTTGGGAGCAGTAGTTAAACCACTTAAACCAGTCGAGACTAAATCGAATAATCCAATAGTAAAACAAGTCAAACCAAAACCAAAAGAAGAGAAACAATTTGATTCCAAAGAATCAGAAAAAAAACGAAAACCAATAGCAGATGCAACAATTCTTTGGTAATTAAATTAATATTTTTCTCTTTTCATTGGTTTGTCGCCAAATACAAAATTTCCGAGAACTTTGGATATCAAGTGATCGCTATATTTCACGGGCTCAAAGTCTTGTTGTTTCTTTTTCTCGAATAGATACTCTGGAAGCGGCAATGGAGAAATAATAGCATCAAAATTGGGTTCGAAGAAAAATGGAATAGATGTACGATATGTGTCCTTGTTGGCGTGAACAACTTTGTGCGGAGTTGATTGATACAAATTTCCTGTCCATAATTTTAGCATATCTCCAAGATTAACAGTGAATGCTCCAGGAACAGGATTTGCAGCAATCCACTCACCATCGTTTGACTGTACCCATAACGCACCCTGAGTATCATCTTGATTTACAAACGTTAGACATCCATAGTCGCAATGAACACCACAAGACTCTCCCACATTTTCTTCTGTTCGTGTAACGTGATCGTTGAGTGGCGGGTAATTTATAACGCGATAGTAGGTGAAACTATCGTTGCAAAATTTGTCAAAATAGTGTTCATCGAGATCTAACGACATGGCTATCGCACGCATGACAGTGAAACCAAGATTTGTCATCTTTTGGCTGTATTCTTCGAAAAATGGTTTAAATGTAGTGGGAAGTCGTGGCCACTGGTTTGGTCCAAGTAATGGTGTTCCATCTTCTGGATATTCTTTGTACAAATCGATAGCCTTTTTGTTAAAATATTTTAAAATTCAAACCTCGTGCCAATCGCGTTTCTTTCTTGTGATATTTTCTCCTAATGCTTGGTATCCACGAAAGTGTGGTGAATTCTGAACTGATATTTCGTTTTTAACTTC
>JAESGV010000601.1_pt1 | contig 15707 bp, 11 predicted proteins | sample 9269781 | NCBI WGS metagenome assembly JAESGV01 (sample SAMN15741586, study PRJNA653496) | algae metagenome | isolation source: Tildeniella torsiva UHER 1998/13D and co-occurring heterotrophs from... | place: Slovakia: Slovak Paradise National Park, Hrabusice, Kosice Region | collected 2000-01-01 | reverse complement strand
ATAACACTAGTACTGTGACAAAAATTCCGCATGAAACATTTCCCAACATCTTAACTCTTGGTGATTGCTGTCTTGTTGCGAACCAGTTGTATGGTAACAACACTGGGAAGACAAAGATACCGACAATGAGCAACAAAATCGCTCTTTCGTACTCTGCTTGGTCGTTTTGTACTAGTGGTTGTGAGACTTCATATACGGGTGCTGGTGTGGAATATCCAGATTGATATGATTGTTGGTAGGACATGTTGCTTCGTTTTTTTGAATTGGTCTTGTTGTTTGGGTACAATTTAAATGTCACCCATCACTATTTGCCGCTTTCCAGCACAGAATGAGCATGCGACTACTAGCAATTGTAAGATAGCGTGTTACACTAATTCTTGTTGTATTTGTGTAGATTTCACCTGACATGACGTGACATTCAATTAGAATAAAAAGAATCCTCGCAAATGGAACAAATACAGTACCACGATCACACTACTCTTCTTGGTCGCAAACACTGTGCCAACGCATCAAATATGTCTTGATGCACATATGGTTTTGTGATGTAGCCTTGCATTCCTGCTTTTAAGCACTTTGGCATGTACTCTTCACGTGAATTTCCAGATACTCCAATAATAGGTAATAGTTTTATCATTCCTCGTTCTGCTTCCATTTCACGTACTCTACGCGTTGCATCCATTCCAGATAGTATTGGCATCTCCAAGTCCATCAATACAGCATCATAGCTACCACTAACAATCATACGTACAGCCTCTGCACCATTATTTGCAACTTCACTAGTGTACCCATCTTTAGCTAACAATCTCGCAAGAATCTTTTGGTTAATAGGGTGATCTTCGGCAATTAAAATCTTGTATTCTCTATCTAGATCTGGTTCTTCTTCTAGTTCAGTTTCTAATAATCCAAATGTTAAACTAAATTCGAAAATAGTTCCCTTTCCAGAATCTGAGCGTACGATCATTCTACTTCCCATCAGTTCACACAATTCTTTGCATATACGTAATCCTAATCTGATTCCACCATCGTACTTTGTGAAATAGGTTTCAGAAACAGCGTTTTCTTCTACAAAGAATATTTGTACAATATCTGCCATTTCCGAGGATGATACATTGATACCAGTATCTGTTACTGCGAACATCATGTCAATACTAGTCAGTGTTCGATTCACAATCTTTGATGAAATGATTATTTCTCCTCCAGTAAACTATTTTGTTAGTAGAAAATTCTAGTTCGTACCTTGAGTGAACTACTTATCAAATTAATTAACAATTCTTTGAATCGGTATGGATCTCCACTCACGTACAATGTTTCGTTCTCGCACGCATTCATTAGAAGGATATTCCCATCTTGTGCTTTTGCTTCAAACATGCGAACGACTTCTTGGATCACTTTTGTTGGCTCAAATCCACACGTTTGTAATTTCACACTCTTATTTTCCAACATACTTACTGTTAAAACAGTATCGATGATTTCTTTCAAATTATCGCTCGCAGTTGATAAATACTTGAGTGCTTCTGCGAATTGTGCCATATAAATTTCATATCGTTCTGGATGTATTGCTATCCGCTCGCACAAGTCGGCGAGGATGTCCTTGTAGCCAATGATAGAATTCAATGGGTTTCTTAGTTCGTGACATAGAACGTCGATAAACTCTTCAAGTTGTCTTTTGGCTTTTTGTAGTTGCGTTGCCGTTTGTTTGAATTTCTTTTCACTTTGCAATAAATCACTAAACCTTGCACTTTCCAAACTTATGGCAATCTGTGAGGCTAACAAAGACATTACTTCTGCTCTCTTTTCAGTAAACGCGTCATCGACAATGTCAGATTCTAAATAGAGTATACCACGACACTCTTCATGAGCGTGGAAGTGGTTTAGAATTGGTAAACAGAGTACTGATCGTGGTAGTGTGTCTAGCTCTTCAGTTTCTCTGAATTTGCCTTCTACTAGCTCAAACTTGTTGCTCTTACCAATGACTACACTCTCTTTTGTTCTTTCCACGTAGTAAACGATACGTTTACAAATGTTTTTGTATTCTTCGAGTGGAACGGCTCTTAGTGTATCAATTTGCATGTTTTCCATGTTACCTTCTGCGACCACAGTAAATACGTTCGATTCGACTTTGATGTATACTCCACGAGTAGCAGCAGTGTTTTGTACGATGATTTTCATCATATCATCCAGGAACTGTTCTAGTGAGAGTGTCTCGTTTGATACGAGTCGACCTGCTTCTATAATGCTTAGAATGTCGAACGAGTTGCTCAGTACTTGCTCTTTTTGTGCACGCTCATTACCATACGATAACAACACGCGTGGGATATAAGTGTCCAACTTGGGTAAGAAACTATACTTGGCCGACATTGTTTCTACCTTGTATACTGCACCATACATGTGATACAGCTTGTACGCGGTTGTCATACAATCCTTATGGTACTTTGAAGCAAATGAAAAATTGGACCATACATTGGCAAGCAGTTCATTCGCTAAAGCTTCGAAATATGCCTGCTTGTGTGTTCTTGCACTTATTATAGCCCGCTCAAAGTGTAACACACTTGCTTGTAGATCGTTATTGGTTTGATGCTGTACAGCCAATAATATCAAGTACATGTACTCAAAGTTTAGAGGACAAAGCTCGTTGAAACGCTTAAACGACGCTATAACCTGTTTCACTCGTTGTTTGTACTCTTCGTCAAGTCCACTTGTCAACATGTACACTATTGCAATATAAAACTGTGCAACAGGTACGAACCACAAGTATCGTAGTCCTGACTTGATGTTATCCCATGACAAATCAGCAAGTTTAATCCATTGTTCTCTTTCTCCCTTGATAAACGCTGAAATCAGTTTTCCGATAAATGTACCTGCTTTGACCATACTAAAGTCCTTGTATTGCTCATGCAACTTATCTTCTGCATAGTTGTGGAAAGGTACTGATTCTTGTACAAATGACGATGATGCTTGTGGTGTCCACAGAACAGTCAATGGTAGTGTGATTTGTTTAGAAAACGAACAAAAGTATGGATTGTTGGCTTCCAAGTATGTTAAACACTTTTGGCGACTATCAAATACATTGTTCAGATTACTGTCGTAACTAAACTGATAGAATGGAATGTATCCAAAACTATAGGTTGCGAGTGCAAGCTCACCGCACTCTAAACACATGTGGAAACACTTTGTCAAGTACTCAACACTAGTGCTTATAGGGTTACGATACCAGTTCACCGTGACGGCAAAGTAATGTAAAACCCAACAACGTAGCGACAAGGAATCGTACATTTCGGATAGTTTGACCGAAAGCAACCCAAACTCATACGCGCTTTCAAAATCTCCATTAGATTCTGCACTGGCAAGTCCATAGTATGCATAACCTGCTGCTGAATTCTCACAATGTCCATGAATCAAACTCATGTTGGTCATCATTGCGCCAATTGTTGAGTAGACATCCAATTCACCTATAACATATGACGATGCATGTAAATCTTTCAAAATTTTCATCGTAACAACGTTCTTTGGATCGGACATAGGTGGAGAGTCTATCAAATTGGCAATCTTTCTACCACGCAAGTTAATGTCAACTTTGGCTAGTTCACGCCCTAGCATTGACTTGGCTTCTTCGTAGTCGTAATAAGGCAGTCGTACTCCAGTTAATCTTTCTAATGATTCTTGTTGAACAGCAATCATTTCCTTGTATCGTTGTTGAAGCTCGTACTGTTGAGCTCTAACGCTACGAATCTCAATTTGATCCATTAAATTGCGAGCATGATCTTCTACTAGTGGATACAGTTTTTCTGCTTCAATGTATCCACCACGTAGATACTCACATTCACAAACTTCTTTGTACAAATCAAAGGTCAACTGATAGTATGGTTCTTGCCACATGCCTTGTTCTGTTGTACACTTGCCTAGCATGAAAACACCAAATAAAGCAAACTCTGCTGCCAAGTGATACGCTGTTGATCCTTTTGCTCTTCGTGCAGCTTTCAAGTTGAGTGTTGATATCTCTATACATTCTTTTTCGTACACTATCGACGCTTGAGCAATCTTGAAGTGGGAAAGAATATCGAATAGTTTCTCGTCTCGTTCTTCTGGACTTAGAGTTGTTAAAAGCAGTCGTCCAATCGTGACATGAATTAGTTCCTGCTTCTCCTTGTCGACCAATTCGAACGCTGCTTGTTGTACACGATCGTGTAGAAACTGTAACGAGTGTGTACTGTATACGGCACCATCTAGATCTTCACGATTCAACCACTTATTCTCTAGTGGTCTCTGTCCTAACTGCACAATTAATCCTTCTCTAATCACAGGCCATAGTACTTGTGCACATTTCTCAACATTCTCACCTTCTATGGTATGATACACTAGTGATAAAAATTCAAACTCAAACTTGCTACCGATACATGCTGCTAATGAGAGTGCCATTTGAGTGTTGTATGGTAGTTTGAGCATATGATTTGTCATCATTTCGACCACGTTTTCTGTCATGTATGTGTTCCGTTGAATTTGGTTCACATCGAATTTCCATTTTCCGTGTTCAAAGTCAAATTCTATCAAATTGTCCTTGCACAGTTGTTGCAGGTACATAATCTAAAATTGTTATATAATTGTTAGAAATAGTTACCATAAAGAATGGATTTCCATCAGTCTTGGATAAAACAAGTTGTGAGAGTGCAATGGTATCCTTATCGTCACCTAAATAATTATTTGATCATTTTCTCAAACTTACTCGTTGTGTGAATAGAATCGGCCACAAATGCAGTGATTTCGCCAATCTCTAGAGGTTTCAATGTTATCTTGTCTATCGCGGTACCACGTATACATGATTCTTCTATTTTCTTAACTGTAATCATCAATGGATGCATCTCTTTTACTTCATTGTCACGATATGCTCCAAATATCAACAAGTATTGTGAAACTGGGCTCGTTATCAACATTTCCAATAACTGTAGCGTTGCCAAATCAGCCCATTGTAAATCATCCAAAAAGATGACCAATGGATGTTCTTTTTGTGAAAATACACCTACAAAACTCTGAAACGTTGCTTTGAATCGATTCAGATTTTCTTCTGCTCCTGTTTCTGGTACTTTTGGTTGGTCACGACCAATAATCAATGCAATTTCCGGTATGACGTCGATCATAATTTGAGCACGATTTCCTAACGCATTTGTAAGTTTTGTTCGCCAGTACTTGATCTCTTCTTCCGTTTCAGTTAATAATGTCATGATGAGTTGTTGGAATGCCAAAATGAAACAACCAAATGGAACGTCGCTTCTTTTGAATTGGTCAAACTTTCCACTGATCAAAAATCCTTTTCGCTTTACCAATGGTTTGTGAACTTCATCTGAATTGTTAGTTTAAATCTTATGTATGTACTGATGAGCGATGTTTTTCCGATACCAGAGTATCCTGCGACTAGTAGTAACATTGATCGTAATTGTCCACTTGCTATGCGTTCGAAACCATCCAGTAGTGTATTTAGTTCATTAGTTCTGCCATAAAGTCTTTGGGAGATGTGAAACTCGGAGCAAATGTCGTGTTCTGCGAGTTTGAATGGTCCTGATTTTGTCATAAATTGTTCGATATCCTTCTTGATGCCGTATGTACTTTGATACCTATCGTCAGCATTTTTCTTAAGGTTAACGCAGTTGATTTAAACGTACTTGAAGTAAGTGCATAATGATATCTGAAATCTCTTTAGGGATGTTTGGATTTCGCTCGTGTGGTGACTTTGGTTGTTTTGCAATAATTGAGTACAGTAAATCTAGTCCAGATGATGACTCGAACGGTGTTTTCTTAGTTATCATATAATAAAATATCGCACCCAACGAATAGAAATCGCTAGTATGTTAAAAAGTATCGTTTTGTACACATACGTTCGATAATCTACTTCTCTGTTCATTTTGCCAGCTATTCAGTATTAGTACACCAAGATATGATCAACCTACTTTGCTCTGGCGACACAAAGGCCAATACTTTATCGAATTTTGTTTGTATTGCTCCTCCACTGTCTTTTACCAGTTCTGAACACATAGATAAATCAATCAGTCTAACGTCATCTTTCAAGTCCCAAATAATATGCAGTGGTGATAAAAATCCATGAAACAGTTTGTGTGAATGAATAAATGTAACGGCATCAATGATAGACAACGCCAACTTGCAAAACGAATTTATCTCCATAGGCCCCTATTTTTAAGCGTTGAGCTATCACATTACCTTTTGTTGTGTTATCGCCTCTAGTGAAAGACTATTTGTGTCTTCCATCACGATATACTCCGTGCGCTCTGCAATCTCCAATGAAATGTATGGTACAACATGCGGACCTGCAAGTGTGCAACCAGTTTTGAATTCTTTCGCGAATTTGTTTCGAAGAAATATCGAATTCTGACACTCTTCGTTGTGGCGCTTTATTATAACGTTTTTGCCGAGCTGTTCAGAGTACGTGCGATACACAACGCTGTTAGGACCGCGATATAACACGTCCATTGTCTTGTTGTGATTGGTTTTGGAGAAACGGAGTGAAATAGGATAATCCTGTTAGGATAACGGCATGTCATGAATAAGTACTCGCAACTCTATTTATTGTTTTAACTGCTGGTGTCTAAGACATCTTTTGTTTGCAAGACAAACGACCATAAAATTAGTCATCAAATTCATCATCGTCAACTTTCTTTTTCTTTCTGCTTGATCCAGAATCAAATTCATCAAAATCGAAATTGTTACTCTTGCTGGCTTGTATCTTTCCAAGAACAGAACTGCCTGATCGAGGTCCTGAAAATACACTTGATGGTCGGACACCAAACGACTCTGTTCCTCCACCCATGATCAAGCTGCTGCCTTTCTTTTTAGGCGTTGCTGCAGAGAGCTTGAACTGTGATTCTACAGCACGTACTGGTTTCGGTGCTTCTTCCTCACTATCAGAATCACTTAGAGAGCTCTTCTTTGGAGCTGCTTTCTTCGTTTCTGGTACTCTCTTTTCAGGTTCAGGAGCCTGCTTTTCAGGTTCCTTCTTTTTTTCTGGAGGCTTTTTGGCCTGTACTTTCTGTGCACTTGCTTTCAGAATAACTTTGATTCTTGGAACGAGCTTTCCTCTTTCTATCTCTGCTTTACTTGGGTATAACGCCTCACTAAATATGTTCAGTACAGCTTCTCTATATTTAACATCAATTGCTATTATGTTTGCTACGTGCTCCACTAGTGCATCCCACATTTGTTGAGATGGACCAGTAAAGTACTCTTCTCGAATATCTGCAGGATCAACGTTACGTTCAGTGATGTCTTTGCTTAACTCTTCTTTTATCAATGTATTTGATATGAGTGGTTGCGGCGAATACTTTAGAATGTCCAACACTGCAACACATTGTGTAGGTAAATCAGCATTAGTGCTACCCTTTTCCTCAGTAAAGCTTTGAATTGCGCCAAGCCTTGCATCAGCCGACACTTGTTTTCCAATGTTCGCATATACTAATTCTACACCTGCCATATCTGAACCTCCTTGTTGTAGTTTGTACGCCATTGATGTTTTCATTGATTCGTCATGCTTTTTAGCAATACTAGTCTCAATACTCTTGGACAAACCTCGGAACGACGTGACCAACATATTTGGTAATTTCTTTGCCAAGGTTTGTTTCACTTTGTCGTTTTGTGATCGATCTTGAGCCTTGTGAACCAAATATTCATTATCTGATGGTGCTTCTGATGACGCTTCAATCTCAACTTTGGCTTCTTTCTCCTTCTTTTTGAACACTCCACTAAGAAGACCTCCTAAACCCTTCTTTTTCTTTTTATCTTCTGGTTGTTGCTCTGATGGTGTTGTTGGTGTCGCTGACGTAATGGGTGTAACAGGTGTTTCTGTTTTTTCAACTGATTTCTTCTTTGGTTTCTCTTCAACCTTTGCAGGTTTTGGTTCCTCTTTCGGTGATGGTTCTTTCTTCGGTAGATTTGGAAGTTCTGGTTCAGAATCAGGCTCTGGTTCAGGCTCTTTAGGTTTAGAATCCTTCTTGAAAGCAAATCGTTTTGCAATCGATTCTCGTATAGAAGCTTTGGATTCTGGTTTAGGCCTTGGTTCGACTTTAGGTGGCTCTTGCTTTGGTTGAGGTTCATCCTCTTCACTCGTTTCAATCATGGGTTGTAGCTTTGGAGCATTGTCTTCCTTTTTCTTTACATTCAACTTGGGCTCCTCTTTCTTAATTGTAGGTTCTGGCTTAGGTTCCTCTCTAGGAGTAGGCTTGACTTCTTCGATTTTCGCTTTCTTTGGTCGCTCTTGCTCTGGTTCTGGTTGCACTTGCGTATATATAGGTGTTGTTGGAGTAGGTGTCATAGGATTAGGGGTCGCAGGTGTACTTGCTGTGATAGTAATACTTGGAGAATCATGTCGTGGTTCTTGCTTTTGTGCCGGCTTTGGTACTGTTTTCTCAACATCTTTCATAAATGCTTGCATGAATTTTGATTTTGGGCTTGGTTCGTTGTTTTCTGCTTCTTCCTCTTGTTCACTCTCCTCTTCTACTGCTTCTTCGACTGGTTTTGGAGTTACAGCTTCTATATTCGCATACCGATCGTTTGATAAAGTTTGGAATGGATTCTTACCAATTACCATCGGGGTTTCTCCAGTAATTGCCTGCGGTAGTGGTGACAACGAATTTTGCTGTTGTTCCTCGACCTGTAGCTTTTGTTGCGATGGTCTTTTAGTGAGTTGTATAGGTTGAGGTTTGTTATTCAACACTCCACTTCCATACTCTTGCGAAGGTTTGGGAGCCAAAGGTGGTTTCGTTGGTAAAACAGGTGACACGATCGATTGCGTTGGTTGAATGTCTCTAACTTGTGACGTATCTATTTTTGGTTGCTCTACGTTTTGACTTCTATCTACGACAGGATGTCGAAATGGTATTCTTTCCACGACAGATTGTGACTGAGTAATCCTTGGTTGAGGAGCATCCACAACGTGAGGTGGATTGTATGAGTGAGTTACTGCAGGTTGTGCTTGAGTTGATCCAATTGTTAATGGCTCGTTCTTTTTTGTCTTTGCTTTCCAGTTCTTGAACTCCAAAAAGCTTTGACGTTGAGCATTCTCAGCATTTCGAGGTTCTTCACTACTGTATCCATCATTATAATAATTATGTTCTTCAAATCCATTGCTTTGTTTCTTTTGAATACTTTTTCGCGTTTGTATATCACGTGACTTCTTATTCACCGTTTCATTGATATTTTGTTCAACATCAGAGTAGATATTGCGTACCTCATCTTCAACCATATTTTTGTGATCCAATACCAACTGATTAACTTTGTTTTCGTGTATGGTCTTATGTTTTCGAAGTGCTGCTTCCGATGTACTCGAAGTGATTTGTTCTGCAACTTTATCTTCTCGATACTGCATATCACGTTGTATCTGTCGTTCCAGTTCTTCTTTTTTGTGGGCTTCTTGCAATAGTCGCAGTTCTTGTTTCTAACAAAATGTTAATATGTTGTTGTTCCAAACCTTGAGTTGCAATAGCTGCTTCTGCTCCATTTCTCGTGCGAAATCGCGTTGTTTTTGTTTCTTGGTTGAATGTGCTTCTTCAATTGCGCGTTCTGTTTCTAATAACTCTACCTCTCTCCGCTTCTTATCTAGTTCTGATATCTCGTGAATAGAATTCTTTAGTCTGGTAATAAACTCGCGCTATTCGATAAGATATTAAAAATAACTAAATACCTTCGCCAACTCCAGTCGCACTTCTGATTTTACTACCGCTGTTTCGTGCAACACTTGTAAATCATCAATTGTTGAACGACTGTAACCTAACCATCGTTTGTTGCGTTCTCTCGCTTCTTCTCCAATTCGCGTTATCGTTTGGTACTCTTTCTTCACAAACTCTTTTCGGAATATTGATAAAGCGCCACCTGCACTATCATGTCCGAGCTCTAACCGTTTTTCGATTGCTTCTCTTCGTCTTGCTCTTTACAACTTAACAAAACGCAAAAGTAAAAACTTACAGCTCAATTCTAGCTTGTTCCAGCTTTCTTAGAGGTTCTGATACTATCTCATTATGTAGCTCAAGCGCTGAATTCATGTCATTACAAACTTTGTTTCCCGCTTATTAACATGCCTTCAGTTGTGACTGTACAGCTCGGACAGTGTGGAATACAAGCTGGAGGTTCCTTGTTCGAGCTGCTGTCAAACGATCTACACAACAGAAAAGCAGATGAAGACACATGGAATGACTTTTTTCGTGAACCACTAACCCCAAATTCTTTTCCGACATCTAGATCAGTGTTGATAGACATGGAGCCTAAAGTTATAGAACAAACCGTGAAACTATCGAGAAAGTTTCAATATGACCCACAAAGTCAATACTTTAAACAAAGCGGTAGTGGAAACAATTGGGCTTACGGATTCAATGTACATGGCCCTTCATCGTGGCAAGATGGTGTACGCGATATTATCAGAAAAGAAGTTGAAAAGTGTGATTGGTTTGGTGGATTTTTACTTATGCAGAGCTTGGGAGGTGGAACCGGCTCTGGAGTAGGGTCATTCGTTACACAGCAGATACGAGATGAATATACAAATTCTTTCATATTGAATCAGGTTGTGTGGCCATACACAACAGGCGAAGTTATCGTACAAAATTATAACACGCTACTATCACTTTGCCAATTGCACGAAGCGAGTGATGCTCTTTTGTTCTTCGAAAATGATCATCTGAACAGGGCATGTAACCAACTACTCAGCATCGCACACCCATCATTTGGCGATCTTAATTCAGTTATCGCGTCACAACTAGGTTCTATATTTATGCCCTCATATAAATTAACAGATGGAAAGAAAGTTAGTTTATTGTACGATGTTGTCCGACATTTATGCAGTCATCCCAGCTACAAGATTCTGACGTCTGTAACTACGCCTCAAGTTTCTAATAAGAGTAAAGCGTTTAGTAACCATTCATGGACAGGAATATTGAAGTCATCGTATCAAATGCTAATCACTGACGCAAAGATTGATGCGAGCATAAATTGGAAAGAATCTTTGGAGAGTGATTCTTTTAAGCTGAATAGTGTGTTATCTTCGATGGTGTTTCTTCGAGGTAGTGGAATATCCAGTATTCCCGAATCGTCTATTTCACCTTTTCGAAATCCAGCTATTTACACTGGATATCAGGACCCATTCATGCTATGTAAAGATGAAAACATGTACAATAATCTCGACAAAAGTTGTTGTATACTTAGTAATTCTCAATCAGTGATACCGCCAATGGATCGAATGCTCTCCAAAGCCTCTGAAATGTATCACGCTGGTGCATACATTTACCAATACGAAAAGCATGGTGTGGACAAACAATACTTTGAGTATTGTTTTCAACAGCTGGAATATGTTCTTCACAACTATCAACTTCTATCGACCAAGCTGTGAAAGAGCTATCATTTACAGTGAAAAAATAGCTACAAATACGAGCAGGCAACTGAGACGTGGTGAAGAAATTATGTCAAAGAGAAGTAGCAGTCCATGCAGCTCTTTACACGTTAGTTCCGACTGGTACTTTTCAGACAGTGCCATGCTTGGACGTGTTAGTCCACTTCATTCACGAAAGAAATTAAAGCCATCTCAAAACGTCACACAACCACCACCAAAATTACATGCATCATCTCACAAATCGTTACCGAAGCTCTATGCAGCGGAACAGCAACTTCTAAAAGGATTGTTTATTCCTAAACTATTACAGCCATCACTACCGGATATAAGAACTATAACGAAAAAGAACGATGATTATGATAGAGCAGAGAGACGGAGAAAATCTGTCTCTGCTATGAGTTTCAGACCACAATTAACAACTATTCCACGGTCATCATCGTCTATGCGTTGAACAAGTAGACGACAAAAAATGAACGTTAATAAAACAAACTAATTTATTATTGTATTCAAAAGTTTGGTCTTCTGTAACTGTAGATTTTGTGGCTTACCGTTGCAAACTCAACTAGAACAAACCAAAATCTAGACAGGTCATGCATTGGGTATTAGTGCTCATTTTGGCACTAGCGTATGCCTACGCTGCGCCTGTGTATCAGTTGGAAAACTTACAGCGTACAAATGTTGGCTACATTGGTGACTTGGAGTTACAGAGCGGAAGGTATGTTCGAATCGAACTCATATTCATCACAATAACAGTGGTCCCTATGGCGGTGATATTCGCAGTCTTAAATTCGAAATGACTCTTGAAACAGATACAAGAATACGTGTCAGAATTACCGATAGAACTAAGAGACGCTGGGAGGTGCCAAACATAGTTAAAACACCCAAACCAACACAACCACCAAAGAATGTAAGCCTCAAAAATCAACTGATTTAACATTGTAGCCAAAATACACTGTAGACATTAAGACTGCACCTTTCGGTTTTACAGTATCACGTTATCCATCCCGCGAAGTACGTTCAGACAAACCACACTAACTTGTAGGTTATTTTCAGTACCCTCAATGCACCTTTTGTTTTCGAAGATCAATTTATTACCATCGGTACAACTTTCCCAAAGGCAGATCCCAACTTGTACGGTATCGGTGAAAGAGCAGCCCCACTCCGTTTGGAAACTGACGATCAAAGATACACAATCTTCAACTTGGACAATTTGAACAATTACAAAGAGAACTGTAAGTCTCACATTCTCTACTGACCGTGTTAGTGTATGGTACCCAACCATTCTTTATGGAGTTCCGCAACCACACTGCGTATGGTGTCTACTTGCTGAACTCAAACGCACAGGATGTACTTATCAAAAACAAACCAACACCCATGTTAAACTACATCGTACGTGACTATTTTGTATTAACTCTATAGACTGTTGGTGGAGTTATTGATTTGTTTATCTTTTTGGGACCTTCCCCACAAGAAGTTATTCAACAATATCATGAAGTTATCGGATTACCATTCATGCCACCTTTCTGGGGTTTAGGATGGCATCAGTGTAGATACGGATACCAAGATCTTGATGAAGTGAAAACTGTTGTATCCAAATACAAAGAAAATGGAATTCCATTGGACACTATGTGGAACGATATCGATTATATGCAAGACTACAAGTATGTTTTATTTTATCAACTAACAATACCTTAGAGATTTCACTTGGGATGAAAAGAGATACCCACAAAACCAAGTCAAAGCTTTTGTTGATGAACTACACAAAAACAAACAACAATACATTGTCATGTAAGTACCATATTCACTATTTAACATAAAGTGTCGATCCAGGTATTCATGCAGAAAAGGGATACGCTCCCTATGACGTTGGAGTAGAAAAGAAATTATTTATCAAAAAAGCAGACAACTCTACACCAATCGTTAACAAAGTATGGCCAGGTTATTGTGTATTCCCAGATTTTACCAATCCTGACACATATCCATACTGGGAGAATTTGATTTCAGAATTTTTGACTGGAGTATCCGTTGATGGTTTATGGTTAGATATGAATGAAATTGCATGTTTCTGTGAAGGTGAAGGTCCATGTCCACCTCCTCCACATACACCAGATGACCACCCAGATTATATCTACGATTTTACAAACACTCATGTCAAGCCATACGTTGGTTTCGATCCCATGAATCCACCATATACACCAGGATCACAATATAATCGTACATTGAGTGCAAAAACACTTCGTATGGATTCTATGACTGCTATGGGATCGTACTATAACGTACATAGTCTTTATGCTAATTATGAAATTGAAATGACTGCCAAGGCTTTACAAAAGTTACGTAACCAAAAGAGAGCAATGATTGTCACTCGTGCCAATTTTGCAGGAATGGGAACAATGGCAGCACATTGGACTGGTGATAACTATTCTACTTGGAGATCTTTACAATTATCATTGAGTGGTATTTTGAATATGCAATTATTCGGTATTACATTTGTTGGTTCTGATATTTGTGGTTTCCTTGGAAACACTACATTTGAATTGTGCGCTAGATGGACTCAAGTTGGAAGTTTGTATCCATTTTCAAGAAATCACAATGGACTTGGTGAAATTTCACAAGAACCATACGTGTTTGGTGACAAGTTTACTGCCATGGCTAGAAATGTGTTATTGAATCGTTACTCGTTGTTATTGTACTTGTATACACAATTCCATCATTCATCAGTAAATAGAGGAACAGTATGGAGACCATTATTTGTGGAATTCCCACAAGATGATGAGAAATATACTGCCAATAACGATGCTCAATTTATGATTGGTCGTGCTATTCTTGGTTCACCAGTTATCACTCAAGGTGCTACTTCAGTAAATGCCTACTTCCCAGGTACTGATGGTTGGTATGATTACTATACTGGTCAATTTGTATCCAAGGGACAAGAAGTTAAGACTTTGAATGCTCCATGGGATTATATTAATATTCATGTACGTGGTGGATCAGTCATTGTCAAGCAACAACCTGCATTGACTAGTGCTGAGACTAGAGTTAACCCAATTACCTTGCTTATCGCACTCAATGCTGGTATGAATGCCACTGGTGATTTGTTCTTGGATGATGGTGACTCTTTGGATACTTTGGCCAAGGAACAATACTCCTACATTGAATTTGCTGCTAGGTCAACCGGTGGTAAAGGATTCAATGTTGACAACAAAGTAGTCAAGAACGGATACGAGGGTGCCAACAAGTTACGCGTTAACCAAGCTATCGTGTACGGTGTGGCTCCACCAAGTAACTGCCAATACGTCGTACAACAAGCAGGTAAAGCAGTACCATTCAAATTCTCCCAATACGCCATGCTTGTAACTTTAGATGTAGGATTGACCGAAAATTTGGCGTTGACAGTTACATGCAATTAAATATTTTATTTCTTTTGTTCATCCCACTTTTCTTGCATCTTTCTCTTGCTAGAAGTTTCGAAAGTGCTGCTCTTCTTGTTTGAACGTTGTGCTTGGATGGAACTAAATACAGAATTGATTTGATGATGACCTTGTTGTTGGTATTGTTGTGGTGAGGACATGTTGCTAATCAAATCGTCCATATCATTGTTAATGGCTTGTACCATTCTATCTTGGTTATTGTTTGGACTAGTAAAGTTTCTTTGTTGTTGCTTGCGGAGTACATTTCTAGCTTCTTCCAAATCTCCCTTCTCTGCAAGTTTTCTAGACTCTTCCAAAGCACGAGAACTTTCAACACGTGCTCTTTGTTTGTCCAACTCTGGGTTAACAACTCTTTCTGAAGTTTCTACTGCTGGACGTTCAATAATTGCACTGTTCTCCAACTCTTCACTTGATGTTTCAATAACGTCAAAGTAGGACAATGTAAACTTGACAAGTTCCATGCGATCCAATTCTGAGCGGAGTTCTGGAACAGTGACCTCTAATACGATATCACGTTGTTCCTCACTGTACAAATCTCCTAGTGCGACTTGAATGGAAGTTGGACTCTCTTGTAGTTTCTTGTAGATGGAATGCAAGGCCTTGATTTGTACGCCATTGTCTACTGTTTCGATGGTGAGTTTGATGTTTTGTGCGACGACTGATAGGAGACCTCCCAAACAATCAGCGAACGATTGTGGAATCTCATCGGAACGTTCCAAATAATAGTACAATCCGTTTCCTGATTCTGCAATAGAACGGAGCATGTTACTATCGTGGTCCGCACCGAATCCAAAACTGAAAATAGATACTGGTTTGACAATGCTCTTCAAATACTTTTCGACACCCTTGATGATTTCTGGAGCAGTAGTTATTCCTTGGTTGGCAAGTCCATCAGTGAACAA
>JAESGV010000600.1_pt1 | contig 15733 bp, 17 predicted proteins | sample 9269781 | NCBI WGS metagenome assembly JAESGV01 (sample SAMN15741586, study PRJNA653496) | algae metagenome | isolation source: Tildeniella torsiva UHER 1998/13D and co-occurring heterotrophs from... | place: Slovakia: Slovak Paradise National Park, Hrabusice, Kosice Region | collected 2000-01-01 | reverse complement strand
TTTTGCAAGTGGAGGAATGACAAACCTAAGATTTATGTTGGATACACCAACACCGGACTTGTACGTAAATGTGAGTGTATTTAGAAATAATGGAGAAAAGATACAATTAGCGACAACAGACAAAGTGGTAGGAACTTCTGGAAATTATCGCAATTGTTGTGCATGTTTGGATATTGATAATTTTGTGATCAATTCACCACTGACAGTTGTTGTTTCGACATTTAACGCTAATCAAGATGGATCCTTCTTTTTGACTGTTGAATCATCGAATACTGGTATCAAAATGGCACAACTTGCATAAATAATGTTCTACAACGTGTATTTATTCCTAATCGTCTATTATGCGCCATCACCGCCTGATTCAAGTTCCTAATGATTAGTAGGTTGCATTAATCAAACATACTTTCACTCTATCAGTTAATTCTTTCACTTTTTGTTTCAAGAGTTCGTTTTCTTGTTTTAGTGCATCAGAATCGTTGCTACTGGGACCTCCCAAATAATTCTTAATATAATCCAAAGCATTTGATGGTCTATCGGGTTCTTCGTACAACGAAACGAGAACTATTTGTGAGAATTAACAGTAACAAATAAAAACCTTTTGTTATCGCGTCAACGACTCCATTTTTTTCTAGATACTTTCTAAACTCTTCTTTACGATTATTGATACTTTGATACGCCATAGTGTTCCTCAAGTTTGATATGAACTTCTCTTTTGGCGGCTGTGGTTTACAATTTATTTCAAGCAAAACATTGAGACGCGTTTGTTACCATGACAACAGAAGAACCACCAATTCCTGATTTTAGACTAAGTGAGTGGTACTATTTGGATGAAAAGAGTGAACCAGTAAGTAACACGGTAGAATACACTTATATTCAGCTTGGCCCATTTAGTGCTGATGATCTTAAAGATGATTATGACGAAGGTGTAATCTCGCTCGACACAAAATTATCGCAACAAAAAGAACCGATCGATTCGTTTAAATCGTTAAAGGATCTTTCCGACTTGGTATCCTACTTGACCGACGGTACGTACGAACAACCAACAGTCGCTTTGGATGTACAACCAGTCTCAGAACAAGATCCCGAATCAGATCTCATCGAAAATGAACGAAAAAGAAAATGGCGAGAAGAAATGGAAAAACATAACACACCAATCGGTGGTATTGAACCACCGCTGAAAAAAAAACGCAAAAAAGCGACTAAGACACAACAACCCTTTAATTCTAGCGTTTATGTAACCGGATTACCAAAACAAATATCAATCGAAGATGTTGTCATCTTTTTCGAAAAGTGTGGACAAATCAAACTCGACAACGTTACAGCAATTCCAAAAGTCAAATTCTATCTCGATGATCAAAACCAGCCACGTGGTGACGCTCTAATAACTTATTTTAGAGAACCAAGTGTAGAACTAGCAATGACTCTTTTAGATGAAACAGAAATCAAACCAGGCTTTAAAATAAAAATCGAACCTGCAAAATTCGAAAAAGAAAAAGAAAAAGAAAAGAAAACTGGACCACAAATACACACAAAAACAAAAAAGAAAAAAGTAAAACCTGTGGTTGATCAAGCGAGAATGTTGCAGTGGGGATTAACACAAGAGCGCTTTGAAGACAAACCAAAAATTGTTGTTTTAAAACACATGTTCCATCCTGATGATTTCACTACGGATCCATTGCTCAAGCAAGAGTTGCGTGATGATATTCAGCAAGAGTGTAACAAGTTTGGTGTTGTTGAACGTGTGCGCGTTTTTGAAGATAATCCAGATGGCGTTGTAGAAGTACGATTCATTGAACATACTGCAGCAGAGGAGTGTATCGCAAAACTTAATGGAAGATATTTCGGTGGTCGTACCGTAAAAGCAGAAATGTGGGATATGCACACGAATTATAATGTAAAAGAAACTGCGGAAGAGATTGAACAGCGACATAATCGATTTGGAAAAATGTTAGAGCAAGGCGATCAGGATGATTCTGACTAAATATACAGGTTTATGATTGTTCATTATTTTCGAATAACGCTTCTGAATGTTTTCTAGTTGGTGAGCTTGTTGGTGAACTAGTGAACCCTTGTGGGAATAAATTCTTCATGACTTCACTTAGTTCTCCATCTGTAGTACTTTTCATGTTTAGTACGTCTGTGAACGAACGAGTGCTGTCTCTACGTCTTTGTTCTGCAAGTGGTGACCGCCGTGTCTTGAATACTTTTTCTGATGTTGTGGTAGTTGACGAGTACGTAGTTGATTGCGTATGAGATACGGATGAATTAACAGTGGTTGTCGATGTCGCTTTAGGATAAATACTCGTTATGCTATTTGGCAAAACGATTGTTGGCATTGTTTTGAGGTTTGCGAAAATGTTTATGCCATAGGTGAGAAACAACAAAAGCACTGCCAAAACTATCAGCAGTATGATGTCCAACATGTGTGAATGTTTGAAAGTGTACCAGTTGACTGAATACAAAAGATGCTGCACACTTTGCGTAAGGCATTGGCCAACATACGCTCAAAACATGTCGCTTCTCAATTTGCAATATAAATACATTTTTAATGATTACCTGATCATTTCTAAACTTCAAACGTTGTCGAGAATGCTTTCCAATTTGGACTATCTTCTTTGTCCAAAACTGCAAACACTACTTGTATGTGTTTGTACTGTGGTAACTCCAACGCAGATTTCCACAATCTCGCTTCTCTATACGGTTCATGCAAAAAAGCGCCACAACCAGATGCACCCGTTACTAATATCTCCACATTATTTGCCACACACGTTTTCAACACACCATCAATATCCATCATCAATCTAGCATCCAACTCTTCCTCATTCTTTATTCCACCTATTCCCATCCATGTAAAATAATCAGCTCGTTCTGAATAAGGCCACAAGTACGGCATATACGGTCTAAAATCTGCAAATGCAGCGGCAATCATTACACATTCAACATGTTTTGGTCCTGTAACAAATTTTGTTTTTGAAAAATAATTTCCACCTGGTGGGATGTGTTTTCCTGGGTTATATGACACCCACACTCCACGCATGTATGCTTTCACTCCTCGGAACACTAAATCTCCATTTGTACCAAGTAACGCTGCACCATCACAATTTGTTGCCACTTCTTCTTCTTGGGAACCACCGTGATCGACACTGTATGCGCCACATACGTTATGACCAGCTGCAAAGTTGACCCATGCTATTAGTTTTTCTGTTCCATATTCTTCTACGAGTTGTTCAACTGTTTCTTGTGTTCCTTGTCGAACAACGCGAATGGGAATTGTACATGGTTCTTTGATGATAGGATCTGTGGTTGGTGTGGATTCGTGGTACCAGTCGTATAAAACGAGTGATTTTAAGTGATCGACTTGATATTGTTTCTTTTCTGATTGTTCTTGTTCGTTTGTGATTTTATTTCCATGCCAGTCAATATCATGACGAGTGGAAATGGCATACACTCTACTACGGAGGATTCTTCGTCTGCTATGATCTTTTATCAAACTAAGTTTTCTAATTTCTGGTTGTGACATTGTATTGGTTAAACATAGACAAAAGTCTTGGAACGTATGTCCGTGTAGATCGAAAAATCGTGCATTATTCTTGAAAAGGGTTTCGTATTCGGTAAGAATTTTTGGTACTTGTTCTGGATTTTTGGTGATTCTTTCTATCCAAGTATTGAATAAAGTTTTTTGTTCTTCTGATTCCCGATAGACGCGATAGAGTTCGTATAAATTGGTGTCTTCAGTAACGTTAGGATGAATGGTAATCGTTCCTTGTGGATAGAGTTCCACGTTGTCTCTTCTGACTCTTGGAGTGTTCATGTTTTGTTCGTTTTGATTTTTTTACAAAGGATTTACATGATTACTGTACCACTTTATTCTTTTGTGCAGCTTCCTTATTTTTATAGAATCCATAAGCAATCGCTCCCAATACAGCAATCACAATTCCAATTGTATTCTTCACCAATCCAGTAATGCTTACACTTGGCCATAACAAAAATCCTACTAGTAATATCAAACAAGTTTTCGTGTGACCAACTACTTGATATGTAACAGCAGATGTCGCTCCAATCAATGCAATTGTGAAAAAGTTTACAGCTACAGAAAGAATAGTACTAATCGTCAACAATAAAATAACCATGTTACTGGTTAATAGACGAGTAATGTTATGACTTTCTGGTAATATTTCAAATGGAACCGCTAAAAAGAAAGTAATTACAAATTGTGGCGCGATCATGGCTTCTAACATTTGTAGAGGTGAAATGTTGTTTGCTTTTTGGTGTTCACTAATTAGAATCTGTGACATGGCAGTAGATATGACTGCTATTGCACCATATACAGCTCCTATTGCATTTAATTTGATATCGGTGACAGTCGCTATTCCTGCGCCGATAACGACCAAACAAAGTGTTATTTTTACACGACCACTGTATGTTTTACCATACAAGAAGGTATCAATAAACACCATTGTTGGAATACAAACTAGTTTTGTGATTTGATAAAAGCCGACACTGTTCGCATGTAGTGATAAATTCATGAAAACTATGCTTAGTACGTTCGAGATAGTTGTTGTTAAAATGGCTCTGGTTGGTAATTCTTTCGTTTCGATGAGTCTGCACATGATTAATAGTAGGAATAGTGTTGATGTGAACGCGAAATGAAGCAGCGTAAGCGTTATTGCGTATCCGAAGCCAAAGTTTTCCATCACTGCCTTATTTACCATGATGAGACCTACAGAGCTATTTTGTGAGGTTTATAGACGTCATCGTACCTTCCCACGTTGCCAATAATGTATATGATTGTTTTTATGGTTTCCCATGACAGAACCAATGGTTTTTGTTCTCTCGCGTGAGTGTTTAAGTCGTCATTGGTGCTAATATCAATTTTCGTGTCTTTTGCACGAGACGACAAGGTTGTCATGGTTTCCAAGTTTGTTTAGGTGGTTACAATCGTTTGTGCAACTAAATACAAAAAGAAACGACCACGAATATCCTCGAACATCGATTTGCACATGCAGTAGCAGTGGGACAACAAGTAAGGCTCCAGGCTCGATTCTGGCACAATGCTACTGCCACAAGATCGATTTTACGTTAAGGATCCAACACACCACACGTGACAGAGGAACCTCTATCGATGCGACTTCCCTTGGTGGTCGTGCGCAAATAAGGATTTGGAATACCCGCAAGGACATTAAACACATAGTTCCCCTACCTTTACCGAGCCGTTCGGTGCAACGCTTGTGGATGTGTGTTGTTTTCGTAGGTCATTGGTTCGTATTCTCTCCATCAACTTACTACTCTTGCTAAAAAAAATGGTAGTATTGTGGTATAGATCTTCGAGATCTCAAAAAATAAGTAGCTACTAAAAAAATGAGCGACCGTGAATGTACTAACATCGAGTAGCACTTGCAGTAGCAGTGGGACAACCGCTAAGGTTCCCGGTTTGATTCAGGAACAGTGCTACTGCCACAAGCTCGACTTCATCCATTCAACACACCACGTGAAAGAGGATTCTCTTTCTATGCGACTTCCCTTTGTGGTCGTGCGTAAATAGGGATTCTGAATACCCAATTATTAAACGCAAAGTTCCCCTACCTTTACCAAACCGTTGGTGCAACGCCTGTGGATGTGTTGTGCTTCATCGGCCACTAAATAAGAACGAGTCAGGGAGGATCTATAGAAACGCTATATACGATCATTTGTTATGGGAGAGGCATAGATTTAGTTGAAACTTGGGTGACTACAACTAACAATAGCTATATTCAAGTTGATCACAGTGGTAGTTGACTGTGTAGCTATTTCACTGAATGAAAAAGCTGTTGAAAACGCTCAGTAAACACAACAGATGCACCCAATCCATAACAAGATCATCAACAGCGTTACAAATAACGATAGAATATATTCCGCCCTCAGAGAGCGTTTATCAGATATTCTAGACTTACAAGAAGACATGGTTATTCGAACAAAATCTGGGACATTAGAATACTTCAACGATAAATTTGTTACCGTAGACATCAAGTCGTTTGTAGATGATATCGCATCTGGTATTGGATTTACATTGGCCAGAACATCAGATTTGCTTTACCTGGTAGCTTTTGTCAGCGGTATACACAAAACTCAAGAACTCGCTAAAGGCGCGAAAAGAATATTTGCGAAGGGAAGCCAACTGTATTTTGAATCTGCACAGGGAGTTTTGATTGGCACCGAAAAGTTTGATTTGGACCATTTTGAAGATGCTGAATTAGATTCCGAAGATCTTTTCCACATCACCTATTCACAACTGCTTGACGAAGACAGCAAGGTTGAGCTACCGACAAACAGTAAACTGGTCGACGTATTTCTGGGGCAGGCAACAGCAGCAGCAATCGTTCAAGAGCCATCGAAGGTAAATCTGTATATGTGGGGAGACAACAGTTACTGTCAGTGCGGAAAAGATAGAAATAATCTACAAGTTTTGGCAATGCGACCTTTCAACATCACAAAGAAGTACAACTTGCCAGCTCCAGTTCAAGTGGCATGCCTTAGATATCTTACTGTTTTTCTTACAGTGGCTGGAGAACTCTACGTGATCGGCAAAGCATTTGGTAATGGCACTCCAAGGAAAATTGATATTGGAATAGATGATATTTCTAGTATCAAAACATCTGGCTATTATTCTATGTTGGTTCTTCGCAAGCATTACGGTGCAGTTGCTCTAGGTTCCAGTCCAAACGGAAACTTGGGTCCTGTCTACGAGACTAAACTAAAAGATTTCTTCAAAGACAAAAAGAAAATCTTGAATAATCATACCTTGGTGGACGCTTGCATGGGCGAAACTCTAACAATGATAAAAGTGTGTGATCAGATGATCACAAATCACATCAGCACCCTGTTAAATGAGTACACCGATCTTGCGATCATTTGTGTAGTGCACTCATACTCTTCTAACAAGAAGAAACGTCCAGATCCATTTACCAATCACGACGCATCCGTAAAAAGACATAAAAAGTAAACGTAAATCTCTACAAACCGTTCATTACGTCTTATGGAATAAATATAAACTTGTCATTGGACATCTCTGGTCTTGTCGCTAAATCATTCGCCACTTTTGCAGTAATAGCTTCAATCGTATAATCATACGGTACATATGGCTTAATCAGTCCCTTGTCAAGATTCTCTAGTACTCTTCCTATTGTCGCCAACACATGATCATGATTTTCCAAAATGATATCATATACGTATGGTTCACCTCCATAGATATCTCTAACCTGTGGATGTTGTGAGTCAAGTGGCATTTTCCTATTCATTCCCAATGTTTTTGTTTCTGGGAATAGTGGATTCAAATACGCACAACCAGCTGCTATTCCTTCCAGTGGAGTAGGTCCCATGATCGGATCACCGAAACCCATTACAAATACTGATTCTGCAAGTGTTTTTTCCCATACGCCGTGTTCCACAATTCCTAAATTTGTAATAATACTTGGAACTTGCTTCTTTTCATCATGTATTGTCGCAACTGCTTCTAAATTGTATTTTTTCATAATTTTATCGATTAGTTCATAATGTTTTTCGCTAAAATATTTTGGTAGTTTTCCCCATAATAAAAATTTGTATTTACCAGGTGGTCGTTTCGATCCATCAAGTTTCCATTTTGGAAATAGATTTCTAGGAGGTCCACGAATTGCGAACCCTAAAAACGAGTTGTATAAATTGTTGTAGGGAGTCCAGTATTGTTTGATATTTAAATTGTGAAAATCTTTTGTTTGTTCGTACGGTGTACCCCAAAAGTCTAGCATTCTGAATTTATTCTAGCGTGTTAGTGTGAATAGAAATGTACCTTGTCGCCTTCAATGTATGTTTTCAAATGTGGAGCTCCCATCTTTTCTATGTAAATCATATCGAAAGCTTTCATTCGTAAATAGTCGATCGCTTCTTTTTCGAACGATGTAAAATAAATTTTTACTCCTGGTATGTTACGTAACGCTTCTAGTAGGCCATTAAACATCATAGACTCGCTTATAGAACCTCCTCCACGAAATGTTTGTAGTTGATAGTCGTGCCATGCGTTAAAAACGAGTACATTTCGCGTTACAGGTGTAGGTACGTGTGAATTTGCGACAGGTGTTTCTTGAGTACGAAACACGTAGTACAGTGCGACAATTAAATTTAACCCTAGGAGTGCCACAATAATACGTTTGTACAGGTCAGGAGGAACTGATACCTTGTCCTTGAACCGTGTTTTCATTTGTTTGGAACTTACAAAAGAAATTGCAACGTACAAATAAATCTTTAATCGCCTTTGTATGAATACTCTTCACAAAATCTAACTGCTCTAACAAAACTATCTTTAGGTCTGTTTCTTCTCGTTCCCCACGTGATCATTGCACAGCCACTACAAACTGAAAAGTTTTCTTTTTGGTTAGAAATTGTTTTAAACATACCATTGAGTTCATAAGTACTTTCTTGTACTTTGTCTTTAATTTCTGATTTGTCTTTTAGGCGTATCAGCTCGCCATTGCATTTTGTACATCTATCAAACACGCGATCTTCCAAATAGACAATTTTTAAACGATTTACCAACTCGCGTAACTGTTCATAACGCCCATGCGATTCTAAGAAACAGACTTTGTACTCGTACCATTCTTCTGCTTCCTCTATTTGTTCTTGCTTCATCATTTCGATTCGTTCTGCTATTTGATCTGCTGTCAAGTGACTTATTCTCGACTTTTCGTGAGAAAAAACAAATGTCGAATCTTTTTGTTTGAGTAACGTCTCTTGGTATCGTTGTTCATATTCTTCTATTTTTTTCTTTCTTCGTTCGCGATTATAGCTCATTAATTGTACTTGGTCTTGTAGTTTTACAGATTGCGTTATTATTACTCGGTCATCTCGTCGTGCAATAAATAAAACATAATTGCGAGGGTACTCTTTATCGTAGATAGTGTCCACTCCGAGAATACGAAGATGCTTTGCTATCCCTGGCAACGATGAATCGACTATATACTTTTTATCGTTGCCTCGTTCAGTTTCACCCATTTGTGCAAGTTTGAAGTTGAGCGTTCCTACTTTACAAGAACGAGATTAATATGCGGTGGGAGGTTTTTACCCACGTAGTAGTCACCTTTGTAGCATTTTCATGGCATAAGACCTCTTTTTAAACAAATAGACTGGGAGGAAGTAATTAGTTGGCTGTCAATTTTCAAACAAAACTCACACAAAACATGACCTGCTCATGCTCCAACATTTTGACTCTCATCGGCATCATAGTTGTTGCTCTAGTAATTCTGGACAGAAACAGTAACAATGTAGAAATACTTATGATTCCAAAGATGAACAACACAAATGTAGGTATCAGCGAACCAATGAGCTACAAGCGTAGAAAAATTTCTGATTATAGCAACACAACAGATTCAGACACGAAAATTTTCAGATGGGAATATGAACCAGGAAAGTACTACCGTTTCCCTGTAGTAGAGTACAACTCTGAACATGTAATTCATGCACACGCTTTTCCTAAGCAAGTGGATTTCATAGGAATTGCATACACGCTCAAAGATTTGAAAAACGATTCCGTCCCAATTTCGTGGCACTCCCAGTTCACCATCCGAGGGTATAACTATCCTCCACAGCCATTTAAAAAGTCAATGCTTGCACTATTTTTGCTAGTGGGCGCGATAAAAAACAATGAATCGGAAAGCGACATCCAAAAGATGTTAGTAGCCTTAGAGAAAGTCTCTAAACGCGGTGACAAAACCTCACTTTTCGAATCGTTACGCAAAGTGGCCGAATTGTTACAAGCAGATCTAGAAGCACCAAAGATGGGTACAGATATGTACAAGCATTTAGGTCTTGATGTGAACAAGAGAAAAGAATACTCAACAAAGGATATCACTAAAGCGTACCGTTCGATAGTTTCACAAGTCCATCCAGACAAGTACACTGGTAAAGAGCAACAAGAAATGGAGCAACGCTACTCATTTGCCAACCAAGCATTCGAAATCTTGAAGAATGTGGAGCAAAAAGTAAAGTATGATGCAAGATTGGACAGTATGAAATAAAGATTTTATTCGAAAGTTTGTGTAAGCGTTGTAATCCAGGAGAGAAGTTATGTCAACAATCAAGTTATGCACAAAACTGCAGTAAAAATTTATAGTTCGTCATGTACAAGCGCGAATGCACTCGCTACACTCTTTTGTTTGTCTTGCAACTCTGTCAATGATGCTTTTGAATTATTTTCCAACCACTCCATCGTGTCTGCGTTCAGTTGTACTAACTTTTCTTTCTTATCTTTATCTTCTACTTGTTCAATCTTTTCGGCCATCTCAGTAATCTTGTCATTGATTATCGCCACAGTTTTTGTCTTTTCTTGTATGACTTTATTCTCCACGAAAAGCTTTTCTGTCTTCTCTACCAGCTCGTCAACTTCCTTGTCGCTTAGCGATAACGAACTGGAGATGGTGATTCCACTCTTGAGACCTGACGACTTTTCAATTGCAGAAACGGTAAGAATACCGTTCAACATCGTACGTTACAGCAACTCTGGGTTCACCGGCTTTCATTTTGGGAATACCTTCAAGTCGGAACTTGCCCAATAATTGATTGTTTTTCGCGATTGGATCTTCACCTTGATATACAGTAAACTCTACAGATTCTTGATTATCTGCAACTGTACTAAAGACATTTGTTTTGGCAGTGGGAATCTTGGAGTTGCTCTTCACAACAGGAATCATCTTACCGTCAAATTGTTCAGTTCCTAACGATAAAGAGAGAACGTCAACAAGAATGACATTGTGATGCATTTGTTTGGCGATAACGGCACCGACAACAGCAGCTCCTTCGGCTACAACATAATCTGGTTGGACTTCTTGTGTGAGTTGACGACCACCAAAGAATTCAGACAATATTGCTTTGACTTTGGGAATGCGTATGCTTCCACCGACGAGTAAAATGTCAACCTCAGATTTTTCTAGTTCTCCGGCTTTGAGTACACGTTCTATAGGAACGAGTGTCTTTTGGAACAACTTTTCGTTAATGTTTTCAAATCTTGCTCTCGTCAACCTGAACTCGAAATCGTTGCCCTTGTGTAGCGAATCAATCTTAATTGCTTCTTCAGTACGAGAAGAAAGCACCTTTTTAGCTTCTTCTGCTGCTCTTTTGAGTTTTTGTATGGGTCTACGTTCATCTTTCAAACTTGTTTTGAATTTTTTCTCATATTCTTGTGTGAATAATTCTAGTAACTTGTGATCAAAATCTTCTCCTCCAAGATGATTGTCACCAGAAGTTGCCATAACTTCGTATATTCCATCGTTGACTGCCATTAGTGAAACATCAAATGTTCCTCCTCCGAGATCGAATACAAGAATGTTTGAATCTTTTCTTCCCTTGAGACCGAACGCGACTGCGGCAGAAGTTGGTTCATTGATAATACGTTCCACAGTCAAACCGGCAATCTTTCCTGCTGCTTTTGTTGCTTGACGTTGGTCATTGTTACTATCATGTTAACAATCCAAAAGAGACACTTACAAATAGGCTGGTACTGTGATGACAGCTCTGGTAATGTTACGACCGAGGTAGGCTTCTGCGGACGTTTTCAAGTGTTGTAGAACCATGGCGGAAATTTCCTCTGGTGAGAAATCTTTTTTTTCTGTTTCGGACACTTTCACGCGAAACATTGGCTTTCCAGTTGCGTTGATTGTTTTGCATGGTAAATTTGCAATGTCTTCTTGTATTTCAGGGTCATCAAACTTTCTACCGATAAATCTACAATCGTTAAACAAACAGTAGAAACATACCTCTTGGCATCAAAAACTGTATTTTCAGGATTCATAGCTGCTTGATTTTTTGCTGCTGCTCCAACCAAAAGTTCTCCAGTCTCTGGGATGAACGCAACAACACTTGGTGTAATCATGTTGCCTTGGTCATTGGGAATAATCTCAGTGCGGTTCCATTTGGCATCCCACCAAGCAACACAGGAATAAGTAGTTCCCAAATCGATACCAATGATGATGTCGTCTTGCTCAGCGATAACTACTGCGAGCACAAGTAATAGACCCAACACTACTGTTCTTGACATTGTTTGATTTGTTGGAAGGAAGTTTTTGTTTGTAACAAACTGGGTTTCACACACCGATTACAGAGGTATAATTTGCCGTAAAAGAACTTAAATGATCACAATAACTAAAACTGTGCTGTCATTCTCGTCCAAGGAAAAACCAAACAAATGAAACTCTGTCTTGTCTTTGTTGCCACTCTTGTGGTCGTTACCACGGCCGCGATTGTCGGTGTAGACCTTGGCTCTGAAGTTATTAAAGTTGGAGTTTCTGTGAGAAACGAACCAATTCATTTGGCGTTGAACGAACAAAGTTCAGCAAAGACAACCCATGCTATTGTACTCAAAGGTAACAATGAAGTGTACATTGGTGAGGGTGCGAAGAAACACGTAAGCGTAGAGCAATCTTCTAACTAGTAATAGTTGTACAGCAAGAATAGCAGTACTTTCAAATTCATGAGATTTCTTCTTGGATATCCAGCAACAAATCAATCACACAACGTATTGGAGTCACTCTACGCGCCAATTGATTTTGTAGAGAATTCTAGAGGTGGATTCAGCGGCATATATGGCGATAACCGTCAAATATCTATCGAGGAGCTTTTTGCAACTACGTTGAGGTACATCAAACAAATTGCGGAAAAAGATGCTAACGAGCCTGTTTCGGAGTACACTATTACTGTAAGTTGATTAATTGTATCTCACGTCTTAGATTCCCCATTTCTTCACCAACGAGCAAACCACATCACTAACCGACGCTGCAACAATGGCAAATATTAAAGTGGTCTTTTTGCCACAAAATATCGCAACTGCTCTTAAATATGCAAAATCCAAACACGATGTACGTTTGTAACGATGCCAACTAACGATTTAGATTCTTCCGCGCGACAATGACCATCATCTTGTTTTGTTTGACTTTGGCGCCACAAAACTTACAACAACAGTTTTTGCAATCAACACAAAACCAAATGATGGCAAACGTGGCTCAATCAAAGTCAAATCAGTCGTTTCAGATGCTTCACTTGGCGGTGCGTTCATGGATGTACATCTAGCAGAGTATCTCTTGACAAAGTTCAAAACAAAAGATCATGACAAAATCAAAAAAGATATCAAGACCATGCAGCGATTGATCACGGAAGCAAAAAAGGTCAAGGAGATGCTTAGTGTCAATCCAATCATGACAGTTCATATCGAGTCGTTTTGGGACGATAGAGATTTTTCGTACAAACTATCACGCGAAGAGTTGGAAAATTCATGCATAATCCTCGCTCCAAGAATCACCAGAGTCGTCAAAACCGCATTAGAGCAAGCAGGAAACCCAACTATTGACAATTTTGAACTCGTAGGTGGCGCAAGTCGAGTACCATTTGTTAAACGAGTTTTGGGTGAATTCAAAGTGAAACTATCGCAAACACTCAACGCAGATGATGACACTACAATTGGAGCGTAAGTTTGCTTTCATTTATATTAATAGTTTCAGAACATACTCACCAGTGGCTGAATACTCATTCGAAAGAGTCATTCCTACTTCCGTACAAACAGTGTTTGGATTGGAACCATTTACATCAAAAGTCGATCGCATGTCCACGAGTGAATTTACAAAGGCCAAGAAACGTTTTGAGCAAGTCGCAGCGTTCGAACAAAAAGTAGTAGATGAAGCAAATGCCAAGAACGACATGGAAGCTCATCTTTTCGAGTTACGAAAACTTAACGCTTCGTCTATCAAGATTCCAATCACTCAACTACACGAACTATTAGACGAAATAGAATCGTGGCTGTCAGATTTTGAAGAAAGAGATTGGGTCAAGGAATGCGCAGAAAAGAGAACCTATTTACACAATCAGATATACAAACTCGATCCTATTCCACCACTTCCCGTTCCAGATTTCTCTGAAAAACTCAAAAAGACTATTCGAGAACTACATAGAACGATCAAACAAAACAAACACGTAATGTGGTCGCCATTAGTACAAAAATTGGAGAAGGCAGTACGTTGGCTCGACAAAAAGCGAAGCAGTGATGAATACGATGCCAAAGAGAAACAATTGAGAGAACAGTACAAAACAATCTCAAACATGATCACTGATTCTGCGTTCAAGAGACAACACGAAGAGGCAAGTCAAAACGGAGTAGTGGAAGCTGTTGTTTCTGGTGGCATTGTGACACTAGTAATTGTAGTGATTTGGAAGGTTAGCAGCTCTGTCGAAAGTAGACAAGAAGTTCCAACAACGAAAGATCAACCCAATCGCTCGACCCCTCGCAAGAAGCATGCCACCAATGAGCAGTCCAAGACCACCAAGAATGTTTCAAAACCCAACAAACAAAAGCAGCCCAAAGGTAAGAGTGCCAATAATGTTGCAAAACCCAAGAAACAAAAACCCAAGGCTTCTTCCCTTAAGAAAAAGTAAACGTAATCATCTTGCATTAAGTTGAAATTTTAATTATCAGTCTCTGGTTCAAACGAAAGTTGTCTGAATTCAATAGGAGATTTCTTTGTAGGTGATGGCAAGTAATACTTGACTTTTGTTGGTGTCAACACAAGTTTGTCACCAACTCTACGTTCTACATGAATCATTGTTGTACATTTGATCATCTCTGGTTGTTGTTCGGTTGTAACTTGCATTGCCTTTCTCAAAATGTTTTGACGAACCAACTCAGCAGTGTACGGAGCCAACATGATGGCACATGCAACCAAAATATTCAAATGTTTTGAAAGTACTACCAAGTTGCAAGTGGCAACAAGAGCGAGTACAATAAATGATCGTGGTGGATGAATATTGTACAAAAGTACAAGTACTCCTACGAATGCTTGTAGGTACACTTGTACAGTTGTGAAGTGTACAAATAATGGATAAAAGCATAGTAGTGCAGGTACTACTGTAAACCATCTTACAAATCGTACGAATCTTCCAATCTCTGCTTTTGGATAGTGTTGTCCTGGTATTGCTAACGTTGCTAAGACAATAATCCCAATTGCAATTAGTACCTTGATCGCATTCTCTGTTGTTGCCTCCGAAACCAAGTGAGAAAGTATCTTTCCACGAACAGGTACTTGCCAGTTGTCTACGTTCTGTGTTAGATTGTAGGATTTTAGCGCTTCAATGTATAAATCACTTGGGAACGCTTGGTATTCTCGTGTGATGTTCTTTTCGTTAACTTGTTCTAATTCATCAAATACAGAGCCATTTGCGTGCCTGAGAGTAATATTTGACAATTCTGGCCCATTGTATAAACGCATAGTGTAAGTAGAATTCTCAACTTCTACAACGAATACAGCGTTGGATACTGTTGCAAGACCTCCTGTTAAACGAGCAACGTATTTGCATGGTTTGAATATTCCTTGTAATTTGCGTGGGAACTGGTGTGTGCTATTGTTTGTGTATTTTCCAACATGTTTAGCACGAATCCACTTGGTAACTCCAGATGTAAAAAGTGTACACTTTTTGGCCGCTGAGCAACTGAGCACTGCGACATCTCGTGTGTAAAACGGGAAAGCTGTTGTAAGTGGTGCGTAGTGAAGACTGTGGCAGAGAACACTGGTAATAAGCAACAACAAGTATACACTGCGCATTGTTTGTGGTGAATGTAAGCTGCAAGGAAGTTTTATTTGAGCTCTTTATCTCCGGCAGCTTGATGGCGAGTTCCATATTCGGTATCATCAAAAAACAGTTCCATTTGAATGGATTAGGACGAAAGTTCAAATCTTACAAGTAAATG
>JAESGV010000599.1_pt1 | contig 15739 bp, 16 predicted proteins | sample 9269781 | NCBI WGS metagenome assembly JAESGV01 (sample SAMN15741586, study PRJNA653496) | algae metagenome | isolation source: Tildeniella torsiva UHER 1998/13D and co-occurring heterotrophs from... | place: Slovakia: Slovak Paradise National Park, Hrabusice, Kosice Region | collected 2000-01-01 | reverse complement strand
CGGATGATCTCGCGCCGGTACTCCTCAGGCAGATACTTCCAACGACGACAACCCATGACACAACCTCCTCGAGAGAACCCACATCCTCAACGAGGTGTTGCACCGATCCCTTGAGATCGCCGAGGCCATGGCCTCGGTTTCGGAACACAGATGGCTGTCGGGTGTGGGGCAGCGTGCGGCGGCAGTGAGTTCACGGCCACGAAACAGTCCCGTGACGAGCCCTCGGTACCGTCTCGGTCGTCCTGGGCCGGCCACATGTGCTGGCCCGACGTCGAAGGAGACGAAACATGGGTGGAAACGCAGCACGGCAGAAGGCGGTCGAGGCGGTGGCGACGTACACGGCGCCGTGCCTGGACCTGGAGACGCCCGAGGCGCCCGGCGAGCTGTTCGGCGAGAACGTCTTCTCCCGTTCCGTCATGCAGAAGCGTCTGCCGAAGTCCGTGTTCAAGTCCGTCCTGGCGACCATCGAGCACTCCGAGCCGCTCGACGCGACCGTCGCCGACATCGTCGCCTCGGCCATGAAGGACTGGGCGATCGAGAAGGGCGCGAGTCACTACGCCCACGTCTTCTACCCCCTGACGGGGCTCACCGCCGAGAAGCACGACAGCTTCCTCGAGCCCGACGGGTCCGGAGCGTCCATCGCCGAGTTCGCCGGCAAGACGCTGATCCAGGGTGAGCCGGATGCGTCCAGCTTCCCCAACGGCGGCCTGCGCCAGACCTTCGAGGCCCGCGGCTACACCGCCTGGGACGTCACCAGCCCGGCGTACATCCTCGAGAACCCGAACGGGAACACGCTCTGCATCCCGACGGTGTTCATCTCGTGGACCGGTGAGGCGCTCGACAAGAAGACGCCCCTGCTGCGCTCCCAGCAGGCCATGAACGTCCAGGCGCAACGAGTGCTCGCGCTGTTCGGACACGAGGACATCGCCGCCGTGTCGTCCTTCGCCGGCGCCGAGCAGGAGTACTTCCTGATCGACCGCAACTTCTTCTTCGCCCGCCCCGACCTCATGGCGGCCGGCCGCACGCTCTTCGGTGCCCCCGCCCCCAAGGGCCAGGAGTTCGACGACCACTACTTCGGCGCAATCCCCGAGCGGGTGCTCGCGTTCATGCTCGAGGCGGAGCGGGAGCTGTTCAAGCTCGGCATCCCCGCCAAGACCCGTCACAACGAGGTCGCACCGGGTCAGTTCGAGATCGCGCCCGTGTTCGAGAAGGCGAACATCGCCACGGACCACCAGCAGCTGCTCATGGTCACCCTGCGCCGCGTCGCCGAGAAGTACGGCATGGAGTGCCTGCTGCACGAGAAGCCCTTCGCCGGCGTCAACGGCTCGGGCAAGCACGTGAACTTCTCGCTCGGGAACTCGACGCAGGGCAACCTGCTGAACCCCGGTGACACGCCGCACGAGAACGCCCAGTTCCTGGTGTTCTGCGCCGCGGTCATCCGTGCGGTGCACCTCTACGGCGGCATCCTGCGCTCGGTGGTCGCCTCCGCGGCGAACGACCATCGCCTGGGTGCCAACGAGGCCCCACCGGCGATCATCTCGATCTTCCTCGGCGAGCAGCTCGCCGACGTGTTCGACCAGGTCGCCAAGGGCGGCGCGACGGCGTCCAAGGAGAAGGGCACGCTGATCATCGGCGTCGACACCCTGCCGGACCTGCCCAGCGACCCGGGCGACCGCAACCGGACCAGCCCCTTCGCCTTCACCGGCAACCGCTTCGAGTTCCGGGCCCCCGGCTCGTCGCAGTCGATCGCCGGTCCGATGGTCGCGATCAACACGATCATGGCCGACTCGCTCGACTTCATCGCCACCGAGCTCGAGACCATGATCGAGGGCGGCACCGAGTTCAACGCCGCCGTGCAGAAGGTGCTCGAGGGCATCATCACCGAGCACGGTGCGGTCGTGTTCAACGGCGACGGCTACTCCGACGACTGGCAGGTCGAGGCCGCCGCCCGCGGGCTCAAGAACCTCCGGACCACGCCCGACGCCCTTCCCGAGCTGGACACCCCCGAGGCGAAGGCGCTCTTCGCCAAGTACGGCGTGCTCAACGAGCGGGAGCTCGCCAGCCGCTTCGAGGTCTACCTGGAGCAGTACGAGCTGAGCGTGGTGGTCGAGGCCAAGTCGACCCTGGAGGTCGCCAAGACGACCGTCGTGCCGGCCGCCGTGCGGTACCAGGGCGAGCTCGCCTCGACGGCCGCCAGCCTGAAGGCCGTCGGCATGGAGCCCGACATGTCCCTGCTCGAAGCGGTCAGCTCCGCGCTCGCGTCGCTCATGTCGGGCATCGCCTCGCTCGAGTCGGTGCTGGCGCACGAGGGTTCGAGCACCTACGAGGGCGCCAAGCACGCCTGTGCCGAGCTGCTGCCCACGATGCTCACGGTGCGGGCGGCTGCGGACGAGCTCGAGACGCTCGTGGCGGACGACCTCTGGCCGCTGCCGACCTACCAGGAGATGCTCTTCATCCTCTGACGGTCGCCCCGGATGCGACAGGATGTCCGCGATGGCTGACCGACCGACCGACCTGGTGCTCGGACCCGACGCCTACAACGGCAGCGGGCGTCTGCGCCGCGAGCCCTATGAGCAGGAGCTGGAACGGCTCCAGGTCGAGCTCGTGAAGCTCCAGGAGTGGATCAAGGCCCAGGGCCTGCGCGTCGTGGTCCTCTTCGAGGGCCGCGACGCCGCGGGCAAGGGTGGCGCGATCACGCGGATCACCGAGGCCACGAACCCCCGGGTGGTGCGGGTCGTTGCGCTGGGCACGCCGAGCGACCGGGAGCGCACGCAGTGGTACTTCCAGCGCTACGTGGAGGAGCTGCCGGCGGCGGGGGAGATGGTCCTGTTCGACCGCTCCTGGTACAACCGCGCCGGCGTCGAGCGGGTCATGGGCTTCGCCACCGAGGACGAGGTCGAGGAGTTCATGCGCTCGTGCCCGCAGTTCGAGGGCATGCTCCAGCGGTCGGGCATCATCCTGATCAAGTACTGGTTCTCGGTCAGCGACGAGGAGCAGGAGCGGCGGTTCCAGTCCCGGTTGGAGAACCCGCTCAAGCGCTGGAAGCTCTCGCCCATGGACATCGAGTCGCGTGACCGCTGGGAGGACTACTCCTTCGCCAAGGACGAGATGTTCGCCTACACCGACACCAAGCAGAGCCCGTGGTGGGTGGTCGACGGCGAGGACAAGAAGCGTGCGCGGCTGAACTGCATCAGCCACCTGCTCTCGATGATCCCCTACGAGGACCTGACGCCCCCCGAGATGGAGCTGCCGCCTCGGCCCGACAGCACGGGCCGCCGGATCCGGCCACCGATGGAGCACCAGTCGTTCGTGCCCCAGCGGTACTGAGCGACCTCGGGCGGTCCTGAGCGGTCCGTGCTCCGAGACGTCCGGACCGGTCCGCTGCCGCTGGGGCAGACTCGGGGCATGGTCGGATCACCTCGCGCTCCCGCCGTCTTCGTCGGACACGGCAACCCCATGAACGCCCTGTCGACCAACCGCTTCACCGAGGCGTGGGTCGGCGTCGGCCGTGACGCACCCCGGCCGAGGGCGGTGCTGGTGGTCTCCGCGCACTGGTACATCAACGCGACCGCGGTCACCGCGATGGCGCAGCCGCGCACGATCCACGACTTCTACGGGTTCCCCGACGACCTCTTCGCCGTCGAGTACCCCGCGCCGGGGCTGCCGGAGCTCGCGGACGAGGTGGCCGACGTGGTCGCCCCCACGTGGGTGGGGGTCGACTCCGACAGCTGGGGACTGGACCACGGGACCTGGTCGGTGCTCGTGCACATGTTCCCCGAGGCCGACGTCCCGGTGGTGCAGCTGTCGATCGATGCCGCGAAGCCCCTCGAGTACCACCTGGAGCTGGGCGCCCGCCTCGACGCGCTGCGCGACCGGGGGATCATGCTGGTGGGCAGCGGCAACGTGGTGCACCACCTGGGCATGATCGACTGGGGTCGACCCGAGGGGGGCTACGACTGGGCACACCGCTTCGACGACGAGGCCCGCATGCTCATGACCCACGACCCGGGCGAAGCCGTGCGGTTGGCGGAGCATCCCGACTGGAGCCTTGCGGCACCGACGCCCGAGCACTTCGTCCCGCTCCTCTACGTCGCCGGCGCTGCCGCAGCGTCGGGAGCGACGGCCTCGACCATCGTCGACGGGTGCGTCATGGGGTCGCTGTCGATGATCTCCTACGGCGTCGACGTCCCGATCGCTCCTGGGCACGACGATGCGGGACCCGCTGCGGTGCTGCCCCACGAGCCGCCACCGGACGCGACCAACGCATGATCCTGCACGTGGCACTGCGCGACGAGTGGCAGGAGGCGGTCGACCGGGGAGGCCCCTACGACCGGTCGACCATCGGACGGTCGCTCGCAGAGGTGGGCTTCATCCACTGCTCGTTCCCCGAGCAGCTGGCGCCGACGCTGGCCCGCTTCTACCGCGGCCGCGACGACGTGGTGGTCCTGCACATCGACCCCGAGCTGACCGGGGTCGAGCTGAGGGTCGAGGACCTCGAGGACAGCGGCACGGCCTTCCCCCACCTGTACGGTCCTGTGCCACTCGCCGCGGTCGTCGACGTGCGGCCCGTCGGATCGGAGCACAGGTGACCCAGCCCGCACACGACCGCAACCGCTACGCGGGGGAGCCGATCACCGACGACGACGCCACGATCGCCGCGGCGCTCGAGGACGTGAGCGTGCCGGCGCTGCTCATGTCGATGGTGCACATGACCGGCGACGCGTCGTACCTGCGCGGCGAGCACGTGCCGACCGGCATCTACCTGAACGAGGTGCAGGGCTTCATGAGCCCGGAGGCGCAGGCGGCCGTGCGCGCCGAGGCGCTGCGGGTGATCGCGGCGTACCGCGACGGCGGCTGCGTGCTGCCCCCGCCGCCCGACCGAGACCTCCTGCACGAGATGATGCAGGTGCTCGTCGCGGCCGAGGTGCCCGAGGAGTACGTGCCGCTCATCCTCGAGGAGCTCGAGCTCGACGGGTCCGACGCCCGGGAGGTCGACTGGGGCGAGGCCGTCCCGCAGGAGCGGCGCGAGGGCTTCCACGTGGTCGTGATCGGCGCCGGCATGTCGGGGGTGCTCGCCGGCATCCGCCTTGCACATGCCGGCATCCCGTACACGATCGTCGAGAAGAACCCCGCCGTCGGCGGCACCTGGTACGAGAACCGCTATCCGGGGTGTCGGGTCGACGTCGGCAACCACTTCTACTGCTACTCCTTCGAGCCGAACGACGAGTGGAGCGAGTTCTTCGCCCGCCAGCCGGAGCTCCAGCAGTACTTCGAGCGGGTCGCCCGTGAGCACCGGGTGCTCGACCACGTCCGCTTCGAGACCGAGGTCCGTCGCGCGGTGTGGGACGAGGACGACGCGACCTGGTCCGTGACGATCGCAGGTCCCGACGGCACCGAGACGCTCACGGCGAACGCCGTGATCAGCGCGGTCGGCCAGCTCAATCGCCCCAAGCTGCCCGACATCGACGGCATCGACGACTTCGCCGGCGAGTCGATGCACTCCGCGCAATGGGTCGACGGCACCGAGCTGCAGGGTCGTCGTGTCGCGGTGGTCGGCACAGGGGCGAGCGCGTTCCAGATCGTGCCGACGATCGCCGCCGAGGTCGAGCAGCTCCACGTGTTCCAGCGCTCGGCGCCGTGGATGTTCCCGAACCCGCACTACCACGACCGGGTCGGTGACGGCGTGCGCTGGGCGATGCGCCACCTGCCGTTCTACGGGCGCTGGTTCCGCTTCCTGCTGTTCTGGCCCGCCTGCGACGGCGGGCTTCCTGCGATGCGGATCGATCCGGACTGGCCCCACCAGGACCGCGCGGTGAGCGAGATCAACGACATGGCCCGTGAGATGTTCACGGCCTGGATGGTCGAGCAGTGCGGCGACGACGAGGACCTGGCCGCCAAGGTCGTGCCCGACTACGTGTGCCTGGGCAAGCGGACGTTGCAGGACAACGGCAGCTGGCTGGGTGCCCTGACGCGCCCGAACGTCGAGTTGGTCACCGACCCGATCGAGCGCATCACGCCGACCGGCATCCGCACCGTTGCCGGCGTCGAGCACGAGGTCGATCTGATCGTGTTCGCGACGGGGTTCCAGGCCAACCGCTACCTGTGGCCGATGGAGATCGTCGGTCGAGACGGCGTCGTGCTGTCCGAGCAGTGGGGCGACGAGCCGACGGCGCACCTCGGCATCACGGTGCCCAGCTTCCCCAACCTGTTCTGTCTGTACGGGCCGGGCACGAACCTGGCCCACGGAGGGAGTCTGATCTTCCACTCCGAGTGCCAGATCCGCTACGTGATGGAGGCGCTGGGCGCCATGCTCGTCGACGGTGACCGCTCGATCGAGGTCCGCCGGGAGGTTCACGACGAGTACAACGAGCGCCTCCAGGCCGAGCTGGCCACCATGGTCTGGTCGCACTCGTCCATCCGCCACAGCTGGTACCGCAACCAGCGCGGCGACACGTTCATCCTGTCGCCGTGGCGGCTGGTGGACTACTGGTCGTGGACCCGACGACCGGACATGGACGACTTCGTCCGAACCTGACTCGGCAGCTGGTGTCGGCGCGCAGTGCGATGTGGCGCCTCAGGCCAGATCGGGTGGGAAGCCGCCGGTGGCGATCGGTCCCCACCGCTGTGGGGTGATCGCGATGAGCGACTTGCCCTGGCGCACCATCGCCTCGCGGTACTCGTCCCAGTCCGAGTGTTCGCCGGAGATGCAGTGGAAGTAGTCGGCCAGTCCCTCGACGGCCTCCGGCACGTCGGTGACCTCGGCGGTGCCGTCCACCTGCACCCACGGGCCGTCCCAGTCGTCGGAGATCACCACGATGCTCACCGCCGGATCGCGGCGTGCGTTCGCGGTCTTGGCGCGCGACGGGTAGGTCGCGATCAGGATGCGGCCATCGGGTCCGAGACCGCACGTGACCGGCGATGCCTGCACGCCGCCGTCGGAGCGGCTCGTGATCAGGATCCCCCGGTGACGTGATCGGAGGAACTCGTCGAGCTCCTGGCGGTCGACGTCGGTCGTGGTCGCGATCCTGGGGGCCATGGACCCCGGTCTACTCCGTTGCCGCTGCGCCGGTCCGTCAGCGTGCGCGCAGGTGGAGGTGCACGACGCCCCCGTCGAACCGGCGCTCGTCGACCAGGTGCAGGTCGTGCCGTTGCCCGTGCGGCATCGCTGCGGTGCCGCCACCGACCGAGATCGGGAACACGAACAGGTGCACGACGTCGATGACGCCGGCGCTGAATGCGTGCTGCGCGAGCGTCGGACCGCTGATGCTGACGTCGTGGTCCGCCCTGGCCACCAGGTCGACCAGTGCGTCTGGATCGAACTCGCGCACGAGCCGGGTCCGCGGGGTCCACACCTCGTCGAGCGTGCGGGAGTGGACCACCTTGTCGAGTGCTCGCCATTGACGGGCGAAGTCGACCTCGATCGGCGAGACGCCCGGACCCTCGTCGATGTCCTGCCACACCGCCATCGTCTCGTACATTCGTCGGCCGTAGACGTGGGTGCCGATGCTCCGTTCGAGGTCGTTGACGTACTGGTGCAGCTCTACGTCGGGCGCAGCCCAGTCGAACGAGCCCTGCTCGTCCTTGCTGTAGCCGTCGAGCGACATCAACGCGCTGTAGATCAACTCGGGCACTCGGCCTCCTGGCGGTCGCGATGGATCGTGTTGCCACTCGGACGAATCGCAGCACCGGTCCTCATCGGTCGCTCGACCCTCTCCGACCATCCGATCGTCGTGCCGCGACCAGGCGGTCGGTCTCGGCCGAGACGGGGGCTGCGAGCAGGGCCGTCACCAGGTCGACCAGATGGCTCACGAACAGCTGGTTGTCGCGAACTCGGCCGTCGCGCCCTCGACGCGCCAGCTCGGTCAGCGTGAACTGGATGGCGGTGAAGCGTCGGTGCAGCGCGAGCGCCTCCGGATCGAGCAGCCCGGCCACCTCGGCGCGCCACCTGAACGTGCTGTCGGTGGGGTCCTCGACGGTCGCGGCGGCGATCGCCGGTCTCGGCCGCGTGGCCAGATCTGCGAGGAGCTGGAGGTAGCCGGGCCCGCCATCGACCGCGAGCTCCGCGGCCAACGGGCGTACGAGGGCGCCGGCGAGCGTGCGCAGGTTGGCCACGCCGTCGGCCTCGTACTGGTCGAGCAGCGCGTGGCGCCGCGCCTCGACGGCGGGGTGGTGGCGTTCGACCAGGGCGCGCAGCAGCCCTGCGCGATCGCCGAAGTGGTACTGCACGGCGCTCGAGTTCGCGACCTCTGCCGCGGCGTTGATCTCGCGCAGGCTGACGCCTTCGAGTCCACGCTCGGCGATCAGGGCCTCGGCGGCCACCAGCAGGCGGGTGCGCACGTCGTCGATCATCTATATTCGAGTCTAATGCACGCGCATTGACCTGCTCGTGCCGACCGTCGCGCAGATCAGGAGCAGCACATGTCGATCGACTTCACCCTCAGCCCCGAGCTCGAGGAGATCCGCCTTCGGGTCCGGGCCTTCATCAACGACGTCGTGAAGCCCGGCGAGGCCAAGATCGGCGACCCCGACGAGATCGAACGCGACGAGTACCTCAAGATCCTCTTCGGCATGCGTGATGCCGCCCGCGAGGCCGGGCTCTGGCTGCCCCACATGCCGAAGGAGTGGGGCGGCATGGGACTCGGTCACGTCGAGCTGGCGATGGTGCAGGCCGAGGCCGCCAAGGCCTACTACGGACCGTTCGTCCTGAACTGCCAGGCCCCCGACGAGGGCAACATGCACACGCTGCTGCACTGGGCGACCGACGAGCAGAAGGAGAAGTACCTCCGACCGCTGTGCGAGGGCATGGCGATGAGCTGCTTCGCCATGACCGAACCCGAGGTCGCCGGCTCCGACCCGACCCTCATCCGCACCACCGCCATCCAGGACGGGGACGAGTGGGTCATCAACGGCCACAAGTGGTTCATCTCGAACGCCCGCCGGGCGAGCTTCGCGATCCTGATCGCGCGCACCGAGGACGACCCGGACCTGCCCCAGGCGGCCAACACGGCGTTCATCGTCGACATCCCGTCCGAGGGGTGGAACCGGGTGCGTGAGGTCGAGACCATGCACGGCGGCACCGGTCACTCCGAGATCGTGATCGAGGACCTGCGCGTGCCGGCGTCGAGCATGCTCGGCGGCCGCGGCCAGGGACACCTGCTGGGTCAGTACCGACTGGGCCCGGCCCGTCTGGCGCACTGCATGCGGTGGATCTCCCAGGCCGAGACAGCGCTCGACATGATGGTCGACCGCTCCCTCAACCGGTACGCCCACGGCTCGCTGCTCGCCGAGAAGCAGGGCATCCAGTGGATGATCGCCGACTCCACCATGGAGCTGTACCAGTCGAAGCTGATGGTGCTGCACGCGGCGTACCGCATCGACCACAGCCTGGACTTCAAGAGCGAGGTCTCGATGGCCAAGCACTTCGTCGCCAACATGCTCGGTCGGGTCATCGACCGCTCGATCCAGGTGCACGGAGCGCTCGGCTACTCGACCGACACCCCGCTGGCGCACATGTTCCAGCACGCCCGATGGGCACGGTTCGCGGACGGGGCCGACGAGGTGCACCAGATGCGCATCGCGCAGCGCACCATCGCGTCCTACCGCGACACCGGCACCACGAAGCGCGCCACGGGCGACCTGCCCATCTGAGCAGGACGTCCCGGGGATCCGGTGCCACATGCCCCATTTGTGATCTGAAACCGTGGCCATGGCCACGGTTTCAGATCACAAATGGTGTTCCTGGGGCGTTCTGGGGTTTCTGGGGAGCTCAGAGATCGACCCACATGCGCACGAGCTCGCGCAGGCGGTCGATGTTGACGTTCTTGGCCGCACTCACCCAGACGACGTCGCCGGGCTCCAGGTCGCAGGCCTCGGCCAGGTCCTTCTTGCGTTTGGCACGCTTGGCCGACTTCACCTTGTCGTGCTTCGTCGCGACGACCGTGTGCGGCAGGGTGTTGGCCCGGAGCCAGTCGAGCATCTGTCGGTCGAGCGGCGTCGGTCCGATCTCGCCGTCGACGAGGACGAGCACCATGCGCAGGTCCTCGCGACCGAGCAGGTAGCTCTCGATCATCGGGCCCCACGACTGGCGCACCGCCTTGGACGTCTTGGCGTAGCCGTACCCGGGGCAGTCCATGAGCGTGGGGCCGGGCTCGGACTCGGGCCGATCGGGGCCCAGCGCGAAGGTGTTGAGCAGCTGCGTGCGACCGGGGGTCTTGGATACGTGGGCGAGCGCCTTGCGGCCACCGATGGCGTTCAGCAACGACGACTTGCCGACGTTGGAGCGGCCGACGAACGCAACCTCGCCCGCCGTCGGGGGCAGCTGGTCGAGACGGGTGCCGGAGCGCAGGAATCGGAGGTTCAGTGGCGTGCTCATGCGGGCCACATCGTGTCACGGGTGCCTCGGCGTCACGTGCGGCGATCGGTCCCCCGGAGCCGGTCGGTCTGTCGGCGGTCGCGCTTGGTGGGTCGACCGGCTCCCCGGTCTCGGCGCACCACGGGCACTTCCTCCTCGAGCACCGGCGCCGGCGTGTGGTCGACGAAGCACGTCACGGCCACGGCGGCGCCGACCCGTTTCTCGATGGGTCGCACGACGTCGACGATGCGATCGACCCCGTGGGCCCGTGCGACGACGCGGTCGCCGGCGGCGACCTTCGCTGCGGGCTTCGCCGGGCGGTCGTTGACACGGACGTGGCCGCCGCGGCACGCCGCGGTCGCGTCCGAACGCGTCCGGTAGAGCCGGATCGACCACAGCCACGCGTCGACGCGGGCGCTCGCTGCACCCGCCGTTCGGCCGGCCCCGTGGACGACGCCGGCGGCGTCGGTGCGTCCGTCTGCCACGACTGAACCCTAGCGAGGCGCCGTCGTAGGCTGACCACATGTCCGAGCCGGTCCTCCAGTCCGTCCCGATCGGGTTCCAGTGGCCCACGATCGACCCGTTCCTCTTCTGCGTGCACCACGAGGACGCCTACCCGTCGGGCAACCTCGACCTGGGGCCCGATGCGCCGCTCGACGGCCGGAACCTCGGCCAGGACTTCGAGGGCGTCGACGGCTGGCGCATGTACCACGGCGAGAAGGTGCCCGGCTTCCCCCAGCACCCCCACCGCGGCTTCGAGACCGTGACGTTCGTGCGCCGGGGTCTCATCGACCACTCCGACTCGCTGGGCGCCGCCGCCCGCTTCGGCGGTGGCGACGTGCAGTGGCTCACCGCCGGCTCGGGCATCGTGCACTCCGAGACCTTCCCCCTGGTCGATCCCACCGGCCCGAACCCGCTCGAGCTGTTCCAGATCTGGCTCAACCTGCCGCCCGAGGACAAGCTCGTCGAGCCGCACTTCTCCATGCTGTGGGCCGAGGACATCCCGCAGTTCCGCGTCGTGACCGACGCCGGCGCAGCCACGACCGTGACGGTGATCGCCGGCGAGCTCGACGGACATGTTCCACCGGCTCCGCCGCCGAGCTCGTGGGCGGCGCGGGCGGACACCGACGTGGCCATCTGGCACGTGCACATGGAGCCCGGCGCGTCGTGGTCGCTGCCGCCGACCCGGTCGGCGGACACCGTGCGCACGCTGTACCTGTTCGACGGCGACGGGCTGAGCATCGGCGGGACCGCCGTGGCGGCGTCGACCGCCTCGCTGGTACGCGTCGACGAGCCGTTGGAGCTGCGCGCCGACGGCGAGCTCGACGTGCTCGTCCTGCAGGGCCGGCCGATCGGTGCACCGGTCGCGCAGTACGGGCCGTTCGTGATGAACACCGAGGAGGAGATCCACCAGGCGTTCGCCGACTACCGCCGGACCGAGTTCGGAGGATGGCCGTGGTCGAGCGACGAACCGGTCAACCCTGCCGAGCACGGCCGCTTCGCCCGACACCCCGATGGCGCCACGGAGCACCCGGGCGCGACGCCCGCCAACTAACCTCGCTGCGAGTGATGACCTTGATGACGGACGGCTGCGGGGGCACGCCGTCGGCACACCTCCACCGCCCACGGCGGTCCTCGATCGCCGGAGCGGGCTGATCGGCCAGGCGAGTGACATCCACCTGCGTGGTGTCACGAAGCGGTTCCCCGGCACCGACAGCGACGCGGTCGCGTCGCTGAGCCTCGAGGTCCCCTCGGGCTCGATCGTCGTGCTCATCGGCCCTTCGGGCTGCGGCAAGACGACGACGCTGCGCATGATCAACCGGCTGATCGAGCCGACGGCCGGCTCGATCACCATCGGGGAGCTCGACGTCACCGCGGTGCCCCCGACGGAGCTGCGTCGGGGCATCGGCTACGTGATCCAGCAGGTCGGGCTGTTCCCGCACCGCAGCATCCGACAGAACATCGCCACCGTGCCCGCGACCCTGGGCTGGGACAAGGCCCGGACCGCGGCACGCATCGACGAGCTGGCGGAGCTGGTGGGCCTGGACCCCGCGATGCTCGACCGCTACCCCGACGAGCTCTCGGGCGGGCAGCAGCAGCGCGTCGGTGTCGCCCGCGCACTGGCGGCCGATCCGCCGGTGCTTCTGATGGACGAGCCCTTCGGAGCGGTCGACCCCATCGTGCGCGGCCGCCTGCAGGACGAGCTGCTGGCGCTGCAGGCGCAGCTGCGCAAGACGATCGTCCTGGTCACCCACGACATCGACGAGGCGGTGAAGCTCGCGGATCGCATCGCGCTGCTGAACGTCGGAGGCGTGCTCGAGCAGTACGCCTCTCCCGACGAGATGCTCGCCGCGCCCGCGAACGCGTTCGTCGAGCAGTTCATCGGCGAGGACCGGGGCATCAAGCGGCTGCGCCTGCGCACCGTGGGCGAGCTGCCCCGGGCACAGGGCCCGGTCGTGGACGTCGGCGCGGACCTCGCGACGGCCCGTGCGGCGATCGACGTCGAGGGGTCCGACTGGCTCGGCGTGACCCGCGACGGTGCGTTCGTCGGATGGTGCCCCGCCGAGCAGCTCGAGTCGGCCGGGTCGGTCGCTGCGCTGGAGCCGACGGCACCGGCCGCACAGCTGCACCCCGACAGCACCCTGCGCACCGCACTCGAGCTGATCATGGCGTCCAACACGTCGGTCGCGGTGATCGACGACGGCGGACGTTTCGGCGGGGTGGTCAACCTGGAGCACATCCGTGCGGGTCTCGCCGCGCCCGTCGATCCCGTGGCGCGGCTGGACGGGTCCGGCGACGCCGACCGGTCGGTCGGATCAGCGGGGTCGCGCGGGTCGGGCGAGTCGGGCGGGGTTGCGCCATGACGGCCATGACCGCCGTGACCGCGCAGGCGTCCAATCCGATCATCCGCTGGGAGTACTTCGTCGACGAGTGGGACCAGATCTCCGAGGCCCTGGTCCAGCACCTCCAGCTCACGCTGGTCTCGGTCGCGATCGGCATCGTGATCTCCGCGGTGCTGACCGCGGCATCGCTGCGCTTCCACTGGTCCTCCGCGCCGATCTCGGGGTTCACCGGGGTGCTCTACACGATCCCCAGCGTCGCCCTGTTCGGCCTGCTCGTGCCGTACACCGGACTGACCATCTGGACCGCGGTCATTCCCCTCGTGGGCTACACCCTGCTGATCCTGGTGACGAACTTCGTCGCCGGGTTCCGCTCGGTGCCCGCCGCCGTGCGTGACGCCGCCGACGGCATGGGCCTGACCCCGACCCGACGGGTCCTCGGCGTGGAGCTGCCGGTCGCCGCCCCGTTCATCATCACGGGTCTGCGCATCGCCACGGTGTCGACGGTCGGCCTGGTCACCGTCGCCGCCATCATCGGCCAGGGTGGACTGGGGCGCCTGATCCTCGACGGCCTGCGCCGGACGTTCTGGACCCCGATGGTGATCGGTGCCGCGTTGTCGATCGTCCTCGCCCTCGTCCTCGACCTGGCGATCCAGCTCATCGGGCGGCTGCTCACGCCGTGGACCCGGCGGGCGGCCCGATGAGCGCCGCCGTGCTCGCCCAAGCCGCGGTGCCGCGTGACATCGGCGTGTTCGAGTGGCTGCTCGATGGGGAGAGCTGGTCGGGGCCGGCCGGCATCCTCACCTCGCTGTGGGAGACGGTGCAGCTCTCGTTCGTGGTGGTGGCCGTGGCGGTGGTGCTCACGGTTCCGTTGGGGGCCTGGTTGGCGCACCGGCGTCGCGGCGAGTTCGCCGCCACCTGGGCGGTCACGCTCAGCAGGGCCATCCCCACGTTCGCCATCGCCGGACTGCTGGTCCCGATCACGCTCCGACAGGGATGGGGGAGCGAGCCGTGGCCGATGTTCATCGCCTTGCTGCTCCTGGCGCTGCCGCCCGTCTACCTGAACACCTACACCGCCGTCCGCCAGGCCGACCCGGCGACGGTCGACGCCGCACGGGCCGTCGGCTTCACCGAGCGCAACGTGCTGGTGCGGGTCGAGCTCGCCCTCGGAGCGACGCTCATCGTGAGCGGGGTGCGGGTCGCCGCGGTGCAGGTCGTGGCCACCGAACCGATCCGGGCGTTCCTGGGGGGCGACGGCCTCGGCCGCTACCTGCGGGACGGCCTGGGACAGAACAACAACAGCCTGGTGATCGCCGGCGCGCTGCTCATCGCAGCGCTCGCAGCGCTCACCGGCCTCGCCTTCGGCGCGTTGGAGTGGCTCCTGCCGCCCGGCGTCCGACGGCTGGGGCGCACCGATCGACGATGAAAGTGGGAGTAGCGATGCACAAGTTCAAGTGGATGAGGATCGCCGCGGTGCTGTTGGCACTGGGGCTCTTCGCAGGCGCATGTGGAGGTGACGACGAGGGATCGTCGTCGACCGACGAGGCGGCCGACACCAAGGACGGTCCGACCATCAAGGTCCGCGGCCAGGACTTCAGCGAGTCGGCGACGCTCGCACAGGTCTACGGCCAGTACCTCGAGGCCAAGGGCTACCCGACCGAGATCCTGACCCCTGCTGGGTTCCGCACCGAGGCGGTCGACGCGCTCGAGTCCGGTGACGTCGACCTGATCATCGACTACATCGGTGGCAGCCAGACGGAGCTGGTGCCCGACACGCCGACGTCGCAGGACGCGGACGAGGTGATCGAGGTGATCACCCCGGCCTACGAGGAGATCGGCGCGACCGTGCTCGACTACTCGCCGGCGATCGACGGCGACGCGCTCGTCGTGCGTGGCGACTCCGAGGCGGAGACGATCTCGGACCTGGCCGGACTCGACTACGTGTTCGGCGCGTCGGCACAGTGCTTCGAGCGGCCGCAGTGCTACCTGGGCTACACCGATCCCGAGATCTACGGCATCGAGTTCTCCGACACGGTGACGCTCGAGTTCGGCCCGCTGCTCGGCGAGAACCTGTCCGCGGAAGAGGTCGACGCCGTGGTGTGGAACACGACCGCGCCGGAGATCGCCGCGAACGACTTCAAGATCCTCGAGGACGACAAGGGCCTGCACCCGGCGCAGAACGTCGCGCCGATCATCCGCACCGAGATCCTCGACGCCTACGGCGACGAGCTCGCCGATGCCCTGAACGAGCTCAGTGCGATGATCACCACAGAGGACCTGATCGCGTGGAACACCAGCACCGACATCGACAAGGAGGAGCCGGACACGGTCGCGACCGATTGGCTCGAGTCCAAGGGCCTCCTCTGAGCTGAGCTGATCTGATCTGACCCGCTCCCAACCCGTTCTGTAGTGCGATATCCGACGGCGGTCTCAATCGGTCAGTGCAACAGCAGCTGGTTGAGGGCTTCGGATGGTGTCATCCATCCGAGGGTCTGTCGAGGGCGGCCGTTGAGGCTGTCGGCGGCGGCTTGGAGCTCGGCTGGGGTGT
>JAESGV010000598.1_pt1 | contig 15752 bp, 11 predicted proteins | sample 9269781 | NCBI WGS metagenome assembly JAESGV01 (sample SAMN15741586, study PRJNA653496) | algae metagenome | isolation source: Tildeniella torsiva UHER 1998/13D and co-occurring heterotrophs from... | place: Slovakia: Slovak Paradise National Park, Hrabusice, Kosice Region | collected 2000-01-01 | reverse complement strand
GCGCGACAAGGTTCTCTCCCGTCTGGAAACCTGTTGGTAAATCTTCTATCTTTTGAAAATCTTCTTGGACCTTGAGCTGGTTGTTAACCCAGGCTAAAAAAGATCTGTGTTGGACGCCAATCCAGTCTGGGTCCACCTGTTTACTCATGATAGAAGATAATTGTTTGCGTTTTACTAGTTCTGACAGGCAGTCACACGTCAAAATTACAATTTTGCATCAGCTTAGCCGTTTTTGTTTTTATGGAGGTGGTAGATGCCAATTTACATTGTTACATAAAATATAAAGATATCTGTGACGCTTATAGTCTACCAAGTCTTGGTCATAAATTAAATATGTTTACAGTTCTGCTGATTTTAGCTTCTTGAGTCTCTCGCTCAAATCATCTTTGTATACAGCATTCATATCCGCTTTGCCTGTCTTAATACCGCCCAATGAGTCGCCAACTTCAAGACCATATGAATCTGCTACCTCTGTACAAAGTTAAAAAAAGATAAGAATGTGCTTACCGGCCATCAATTGGTTAACTTGATCTTCAGGTGTTGTCATTGCTGTTGATGATGACATGGCGCCCTCCATATATTCTGTTGCGACGTCCAAGTTTCCGAATTGTTGTTCGAACTTGTCCATCGTAGCTGCGATTTTATCAACGTCCATACTGCCAAGAACTTTATCCATTCCTTTGACAACGCTTCCCATAGCAGATGAAACTTGGTTCATTTTAATAGCCTAATAATAAGTAAATGAAATTGCGCACGTACTGTGTCTACACGTGCAGCGACACCGTCAAGACGTGCTGCCAAACGCAAATAGTTCAATGCCTCATTCTTCTTGCGTATGGCATTTTGAGAATAGATACGAGCACCCTCAATGTTACCCTTTTGGAGGGCGAGTTTAACTTTCTTCTTTTCTACTTCAATTTGTTTTTCGGACTTTTTGGAAGCACGTTCAAAACTCTTTACAGAGAATTTAAGGTTGAATAGAATATCTTGTTGTTAGTCATAGTTGAGGTACATACTTTCCATTATCGATGTAAAGGTGTTGCTGTTTTTTGTTCTTGTTTGGTTTTTGCAAGGTCAACCGAAGAAAACCAAATAGCACGTTCCAACACAAGTCCTTGTGTTATCCAGGAACGAGTTGCGTTTTGTGTGCAACCAAAACTCATTCTAATGCTTACATACTCGATCTTACGCGATTTATAGGTCTACAAAAACATAACCAACATTTCAGAGAAACATCAACAATAGCAACTACAACGCGATGAAATGGAAAAAGAACAAAAATGGAGTAGTTTGGTACCTGGTAAAAAAACAGAATTAAAAGAAAGCAAACAAACGTGTCGGAGAAGTTGAAGATTTTGAATCGACAAACAGACAAGGCTAATTGTCGACGATACTTATGGCATGGCTTCTGATTGCGTAGTTTCGTTCAGTTTCAAATCCAAGTACGATTGCAAAACAATTGACTCATGGGAAATAACTGGACAGATTGTGGCATAATTTGATACGATAGATTTGCATTATACCCCATTGACCAAGGTTCCATATCTATCTAGATGACTATCGTTTGTTCTGCCAAAGTTCAGTCATAGTACTGGAAACATTGATCGTAGAGGCAATATGATCCAAGCACAGTTTTGGGCATACGACAATCAATCAAACGTCTTTTTCCGAACAACACCAAGAAGAAACAACAATGAACAAGCTTTATGTTCTTGTTCTATGTGTTTTATACATGTCAAGCGTTGTAGCCTCGAATCCTAGAGTTTTGTCGCACAACAGAGTTTCGCACTCATTGCCAAAGAGAATCAAGACTTTTTCTGTGCTTTCTGACCAACAGACCAATACTCCAGCTACACCAACACCCTCACCAGCGCCAGGTAGTGGCTGGAATACTCCTTTCAATGGAACTGTCTGTCCAAGTGGTCAGGTAAGAAAGTCAAGATTAGCGACATTTTTGCTCTCGTTTTTTGCTGGTGGAGTTGCTGTTGATAGATTCTACACGGGATACATTTGGCAAGGTGTATTAAAGCTAATCTTCCCAACTGGTGGAATTTGGTGGCTGGTAGATGTAATCTTGTACGGAAAAGGTGATCTACCAAATGCTGATGGCTGTTCTTTGTATCCAGATATGTAATGCATGCTAATCATACAATTAAAATATATTTACATTAATCTTGTAGTCCAGGTTTTGCTTGTTGGACCGCAAATTCTTCAGGAACTATATCTAGTTCGTTGAAAGATACTTCGTTGATGATTACCAACGCGCTAAATGTTAATTTGTTAATAAGACGTTACCTATTTAATAGCAAAGTGGTCTGTCCCGCTGTTCTTGTACTGTTCGACTAATTCTTGCATGTTATCATCGTGGATTTGTATGGCTGGAATATTGTCAGAGTTCAGAGGTGTAGCTTGAAAAGCGAACATCGTTTAGTGCAAACTGTTAACCTTATGATTTCAACTGGCGCAGCTCGTTTAATAGCACAGCAGCTCTGCGTAAGAGGAATAGAAATTCTTCCCTCAAAATTTGAATACATGATCTTCTTAAAAATAGGAAATGTGGTAATAGCCAAGGTTTAACAAACAAGTATGGTGCTAAGTGAGAGAAAAGGTTGATTTGATCTTACAAATTTAATTGAAAAACCTTTTGTACCTTGTAATAATGATTTTCGTCAGTCCTTACCGTTATTTCACTATAATCTCCTCGTAAACTTACTCTCCATTTTAATTGGTATTTGTTTATGCCTGACGTTTCTAACTCAGCTAGAATTAGCGGTTATTAAGCTTGTTCAGTCTTCTTCGTGACGTGACACATCACCAACAGCCCACTTAAAACGGTCACCCAGAGTTACTCAACAACAAAAAACGAACACAACAAGGATGAACAAGTTGGTATTGCTAGCATTATTGGTTGTATTATTTGTTATCAACACAGCGTCAACAGAGACAGTACAATACCCTGTTGTAGCAAACAACTTACCCAGACGCAAATTATTAAACATAGAACAATCAACAAATACTGCAACACCAACCCCAACACCTTCATCAGCACCAGGAAGTGGTTGGAATGTACCATTTAACGGAACCGTTTGCCCAAGTGGACAACCAAGAAAATCAAGATTAGCAACGTTTTTACTTTCATTCTTCGCTGGTGGAGTTGCAGTTGACAGATTCTACACTGGATACATTTGGCAAGGTGTGTTGAAGCTTATTTTCCCAACATTCGGTATTTGGTGGCTTGTAGATGTTATTTTGTACGGCAAGGGAGATTTACCAAACGCTGACGGATGCGCTTTATATCCAGACATGTAATGCACAGTACTCTTTAGTAAAAGAGAATTCTTTTTATCTTTTTTTTACTCATGTTTCTGTTGCGTTAGTTGTAACTTGAGGTCAACCCAATTAAAACAAACAATGTCTAACTGGCCACAAGTACCACCACAACAGAATCCGTTTAGGACTGGGCCACCACCTGTTTCACCTACTGTGCCAACGAACACTTCTAAATTGTTCAAATTGGCAAGTATTGACGCTCCTGACGATTTGGAACGCTCTTGGAGTACTTGTGCGCACATTCTCGACGATATTTTATCGCTTTCAGAGTCGGACATAAATAACAGATTGAGTGAACTCGCTGTGAAACGGCACAACGAGATCGGATTAGGTTTAATCTATTTATTATTGACGTGTGCCGATTCTGATGCGCAAACAGTAATTTTTCATCTTCGCACTAACTGGATAGTTTTTTAAATACTTGAACTATTGTACACGTGACTCTTTGGGTTTTGTTAGTCAACAAACGATACGTATGCTTTCTGAGAAGTTTCACAAACTACAAGACGCCAAGCTGGATCGAGTATGTTTACTTTTAACAGTTTGATCTGACTAATGATAGTTGTATTGGTTCGTTGGTGAACTTGTTAGACTAAAGATAAACGAAGCAGAGGGACTTGTTATAACATTACTTCGACAAATTATCGCAGGTGATTTTACTGCACGCAACCTTCGATTAATTGAACTCACACTTAACATGCTCCAAGATGCTCACATAAAGGTGATTTGTTTTACTATTTACTAACAATTCACAGCCTTGGTTATTTACTCACAAAAAAATCCTTTGTGGTGTTGTATATACATTTTTGCGTTTGATTGAAGATCACTCTGCACTACTGGCAAATATTGTTCCGTCGAGTACTGGCAATGTTATCAACCACGTAAGTATATTACAGCATTTTTAATATTATAGGTTAATGGGTTACGCAAAACCTTGATAGCATTCGTCATGGAAGCGTTCCAAAATCATTACAAAGACGTGTTAACAATCGGGAGAGATATGATTCGTGTCGTATGTCAGTTGGCTCTGCGATACAAACTACCAGAATTCGCTGCAGTATGGACAAATCAACTGTTGAATCAAGCAAGTTACGAAATTACAGATTATAAGGGAGGAATGGGAGCTGTACTAAATGAACCAACTAGAGGAAGATATCTACAAAGTCGTGTGACTACCGAAATGGAACGGCAATTATCTTTTTTGATGACTGGTGTGAAAATGGGAAATCAAAGACGATATCAAACATGGTTCCAACAAAAGTTTATGATCACCCCAGAGAGTGAGTTATTGGCAGTAGATCTAGTCAGATACATTTGCGATGTTTTCCATCCACCTCATCATATCGTGACCGGAAACTTTGTTGCTCGTTGGGCCATGTTGGGATGGCTACTCAAATCAATTAAGAATCATGTCGTTTTGGAACAAGTTTATCAAGCTGTAATATGGGATTGGATCTTCTGTAACAGAAACGAGAGTGTCATGTGTTTGGAACCTACGATGCTACTCATGGTGAACTCTATTCCAAGATATGCAGACATAACGATTCACGTGTTAAATACACTATTCCACGCTGTTGATCATACTCTGATTCCGCCAGAACAAGTAGGAAAGAACCTAACCGAGGCAATGCGAATTCTAAGCAAGTTTGGAATTGGAGGGGTTGATCGACTAATAGATTGTAACATTATTGAAGTACCACTTCGCGAAAAGATTAAGAAGTATTTTGGATCATTTGTCCCAGGAAACGCAAATAGTCCAACTGCACAGCCAAATTCGCCTACAACATCACCACAACCGTTCACAGTGCCTCCACCAACGCTCACGCCACCGCAACAACCTGTGTCACCAACACAGTCACCAACGGCAGGTTCACCGTTTGCGGTACCTCCGTCGTCGCCTACAACAAACAAAGCGGTGCCAATAAGACCTGTAAAGAAACCACAAGCACCTCAAAGTCCCTCTAAACCACAACTAAGCTCAATACTAGTGGAACCTCAAGATACAGTTATGGCAGAACAAGAAGATAATCACGATGCACAATCGCCTGTACAACCTCAACGACAAGCAGATTTACTTTCTCCAATAAGTACTGCTGATGCTCTTGCTCCAAAAACACCTGTAGAAGGAGACATGGATGCTTCGATCAAGAACATCATTAATGGTTTCATCTCTGGAAAAGCACAAACAGATAGTTCGGAATTTGATGGTCATCTAGAAACCTTAGGAAAAGCCATCTCTGACTATATTCAGAACAACTCGAACAAATCAAAAGCTGATGAAGCAATTGTGAAAACTTTGGATGTGTTTGAAAAGTCATCAACCGTAACAGAGGGAGCGACTCAACAACTTGCAACAGTTATCGTTCGCTTACTAGGTTTTGAGTTTTCTGTACTTAATCAAGAAGAGCACACTCAAAGAGTTCTCGCACACAGTGACGAAACATTGACATGGACGCTACTAGATACTATCAATAAGATTTTAATGCCAATGCTCGTTCCAGATAAAACTGCACAAAACAATAATAACAAACTCAAACAACCAACACGACGACCAAAGGGCTCCAAGCAAGTCAAAGATCGTTTCTCATCATTTTTGAAGCACGCATGTATGGCAGATCCTTCTATGGGTTATCGAGTCCTATGCTATTGTATCAAGAGTTTCCAAGCAACGAAACAACCTATTGACAAGACGAATTTACAACTCACATGTTCATTGGTTCAATTAGCGCTGAATGAATCAAACAAGGAGACCTATACGTTCTATGAATATGTGATTCATTTGCGGAAAACACAACAACAAGGAACATTAGCACCATCTGTATTCTTGTCGGATATCAAGTCGATCGTCCACGAGAATCAAACACTCTTCATGATACTATTACCCATCATTACTCGCGATTTTGCACACTATGTGAAAAGAATCAAATTACCAATTTTGAGGCTAGTGGCAGGTTTATCACCTTCGCAAGTGAACGATGTTGTTGGTTCAGTAGAGTCAGGGTTTGTGAAAATTATCTATTCGAAACGAATGACGAAACCATCTACAACACAAGAAGACTCCGATCCTGTAAAAGAAGTTATGGACTTGTTAGAAAAAGCATGGTCCAATTGGAAAGACTATTTTGAATTGGAGACTTTGTGGGAAATGATCTTGGCTGAATTATACTCACAACAAACTGAACAGTATACAACTATGTTATTGAAACGTGTAAAACAACGCGATAGACAAGAAAGAGGGCTAGACGATCAAGAAGACGAAGATGACGATGAACAACTAGAAATAGATAAGGGAGAAGAAGAATCTCAACAAGAGCAGTTTATGAGTTTGGATTTGAATCAATTTTTGATGACACTTTTGATGAATGAGAATTTCCGTGAGAATATGACTGCTCATAGTATGAACAAACTACAGGCGTTGATTTTAAGATTGGCAGCATTTATTCAACAACAAGAGCAACGGTTAGGACTAAACCCATCATCGGCTCAACATTTACTCAATTTCGATTGTGTGAAATGTATCGTTACTCTTCCACATGACAAGTTCCATCATTTTGCAAGCGTACTATTACATCAGTACATGCAATTTAATCAACAGTCAGAACAGTTCTTTATTACATTAGTCAAAGCCTATGACGATGATCCACTACCTGTATTGACAACACTATCTCATATCAAACAATTGGAAATGACTCAAACCAAAGTTCATCCAAACTTGAATCGTGGTTCACGTTCTCGTGGATTATTCTCTAATGAGCGATTCATCAAACAACTATCAGCAAACAAGGAAAAGTGGAAAAAGCGAGCAGGAACGATTATGACTGTATTGCTAACAGAAGCCAAGAAACCTACTCCTCCAACAGGTCCTCCAGCGTCAACGATAAAAAAGGTCAAACCCGTAGCTGCAGCTGTACCAATAATACCAGAAAAACGAAACCCATCCAAACGCGTAAAACGAAGAAGATTACCATGGGACGAAGAGACAGAAGATGATTTTATTGTTAGTGACGAAGATGAGATCGAAGAAGAAACATCAACACCAACAGAGGATAACGATGAAGATGACATAGAAGAAGAGGAAGAAGAAGCAGAAGGTACACAGCCACCCAACTCACCAGGTGGAGATTCTGACGAGTACAAAGATGAAGATAAAGAAGCAGAAGACGACCATAACATGTCTGATGACAATTCAAATCGAAGGTCTAAGCGTGTCTCACGAAGACGTGTAGTCGATGATGAGGAAACAAAACCAAATAAAAAGAAACGTCCCAGAGAAGAAGAGAAAAAAGATGAAGAAGAGGATGATGAAGAAGGCGAAGAGGGATCTGATAATGAGGAAAAAGAAGATTCTGATAGTGAAGATGATCCAGAATTGAAAACTATGAAGAACATTAGAAAACGAAGGACTTCATCTGGTCGCACAATTAATAAATTCACCAAGTAATCCTGTTTATTCCTGCATTTTTATTGACCTACGTAACTCTTCGGACGTGAGCAGATTCGTGCTGGCATGTGTTGTAACCATGATCATAACCTAAAACAACCTACGACTATCTATAATTATAAAAAGATGCGATCCATTAATAGCAGACAGTATGTTCTTTACACTTGATAACTTTATTAAAAACTAATCAACATGTACATCCTTGAAGAACAACAAACGTCGCCCGGCCAATGTCATAGCGAGATTGTACTCAAAGAAAAACAACAAGTTTTCTACAGCGAGATTTTTTCATTCTTGTTGGAAAAAAAGTTGCCTTTCTTGCTTGGAGGTGCTCTTGCGTATAGCTATTATACTGGAGTAAAGCGAGACACAAAAGATTTAGATATCTTTGTTCGTCCATTGGATTTTGACCGCTTCATGCACACACTACGGGAAAACAATTTTCATGTTGAAAAGACTTTTCCACACTGGTTGGGCAAGATTTACAGGGATGCAGAGTTTGTTGACGTCATTTACAGTAGCGCAAATGGTATTGCAACTGTAGATGATCAATGGTTTGAATTCGCTGAAGAAGGAGACTGCCTAGAATTCAAATTACTCATGATGCCAGCTGAAGAGATGATTTGGTCGAAAGCAAGCATCATGGAAAAAGAAAGATTTGATGGTGGCGATGTTTGCCATCTGATTCGGGCAAGAGGACAACAGTTAGACTGGAGAAGACTTGTTACTCGCTTTGGCCACTTGTGGCGTGTTCTTTACTCGCACTTGGTTATCTTTGGTATGATATATCCACAGGAGCGACAATGCGTTCCTGACTGGGTAATGGAGAGCTTTACTTCCATGGTAATGGAGGAACAAACTCAACAGATCAGAGACAGCAAGAAAATATGCTATGGTACTCTACTTAGCAGAGCTCAGTACCTGACCGATATACATAAGTGGGGCTACGGCGATGCAAGAAAGGAATTGGGATATGTTGGCGAAGAAGACATCGATTTTTGGACAGCAGCGATCCCTGGCTTGGAATATTACGACACCAAGCAAAGCTGTAATAAAGAAAAGGACTGTGCAGTCAAAGACAAGATTGCACGACGCGAAGAGAAACACTCCCGCATAGAAGTTTTGTAGATTAAACTAATTATTTTAATGTTACTTTTTGAATTCACAAAATTCTTTCTGTTACTGCGAAAAGGTTGTAGTCAGGTGAAAATTAATTAAATGGAACCGAATGAAGGTTTTGTAAACACGCAGGTTATTCGAGCCATTTTCAAACAAAGTTTGCGGAGTGTCGTTTACGCACACAGTTTGGTTATTGATGGTGTTTTGTTGCGCTACTCTTTGTAACACAAATTTTACTTGGAAAACATGTTACTTGAGCTGAGCATCGGTGCAGCAGCACTTGTGGTAAGCAATCAGATGACATCCTAACGTCTAGTTACTCTATGTGATATTATATTGGCATGCAAAACGACCATTCACTCAAATACCGTACGTTTATTTCAAATATTTAATTCCCGCAGAGGAGCAACACAGATTCTTCCATTGGTGCCAATAAAAGTGCCCTACTTAGCCGAAAAAGGTAAATACTCTTCACCTTACTCACAATAGCTTTTATTTTTGGCCCATACACGCACAGTTCAAAACATGTTAAAAACTTGGATAGCTCACAAGGGGTGTACAGAATCACTACTTTTACTACATCAACAATATTCTTGCGAGATCCAGAACTCGTCAAAGACGTGGCACTACGAAGAGCAAGCGAATTTCCTAAGCCATCCAAAATGTACGATTATCTCGCTCTTTATGGAAACAATATTCTCAACACAAACGATGATGTATGGAAGAAACACCGCATAGTCTCAGATCCAGCATTCGCAGTACGTTTTACTATTTTATTAACTTTGTTAGGAACACCATAACGCATACTTGGTCGAACAGTCCAACAACGCAACACAACTACTCATCAATCGCATTGAAAAGCAACATCCTTCTCGTATCATCATAGATCCCTTCAACGAAGTACAAGATGTCACTTTGGATGTGATCGGCAAAGTCGCCTTTGGTTACGATTTGGGAATATTCGAGAAACGACTATTAGACACGAGCCGACACTCAATGTCCTTTTTAGATGCACTCAAACTCACCATGTCGTGGGGATTCATCGTACAATCATTACCCACTAGTATCCAATCCATGTTTAAAGAAACAAAAACAGCTGTAAAAGAGGTAGAACGATACATGAGAGAATTAGTTGATACGCGTATGGAAAATTTAGAATCAGAGAAACATGATTTGTTGAGTTTGTTAGTGAGTAGTAACCAAGAAAGGGGTGGATTAACCGATCGTGAATTAATGAGTGATGTATTTATATTTTTATTAGCTGGTCATGAAACAAGTGCAACGACATTGCAATGGATGACGTACGAGTTGGCTATCAATCCAAGTGTACAGAAACGCGCTTATGAAGAAATTGTTATGGTAATTGGTACCGATGGAGATATCACTTACGAAGACTATGAAAAGTTATCATTTGTACAAGCTTGTGTTAACGAAACGTTGCGCTTGCATCCACCAGTAGTTGGTGTACCAAAAGTTGCAAGAAAAGATACTACCATTGGTTCGTACAAGATACCTGCTGGTACAGATATCATTTTAGATATCATGGGTATTCATTTGGATGAAAAGGTATGGCCACAAGCAACGAAATTTAAACCAGAACGATTTATTGAGCAAGAAAAGAGACATCCGTGTTCATTGATTCCATTTAGTATTGGATTAAGAAAATGTATTGGATTTAGATTCAGTGAGATTGAAACGTTGGTGATTATTGCCAAATTGATTCAAAAGTATGAGTTTGTTATTCCAAGTGATGATCCAAAGATGAACACAGAGAGCGTTTTGAGAGGACAGATACCAATGTACCAAATGGTTACACTGAAACCAGATTATTTGAAGATTGAACTGAAGAGACGATAAATAATTGTTGTAACAATACATCTCTGAACAAAATTAATGCAAACTCTAACATGTCACACTTGTGACAGTGGTATGACATACTCTGTAGAACAACTGTACTCGCTTTTAAAACTTAAAATGAGCAAGAAGCAGACGAGACTTCCAGCGCATGTTATCTACGAGAAACAAGAAAATATATTGGCAATATACGATGCAGAAACAGAGGTCGTAGTTAATCAAATACAAGCTACATATCCATTCAACTTTGCGCACCGATTACGTGACGGACGAATACTAGCGGCATGTGAGGGCAACGAATATGGTCTGCAGTTTTTTGATGCCGCCACTCATGCTGTAACACACAAGCCCTTTTCGGAATATATATATACAACTCTAGAACTATCAAATGGTGATATATTGTGCGAGATCTCACGACAGGGGATTAGTTTATGGAAAGATACAAAACAATCGATATTAGATACTTTTTTTATGATCTCAAAAGCGTTTGTATCATCGATGCTACGTTTGTCAAATGGCGATATACTTATTTCAACGCACGAGATAAAACTATTTACTGAAAATTTGGAACATAAAAAGGACATCACAATAGATACCACGTTAGGAGACATATCATATATCAAGTTGATAGAAATAGAACCAGGAATCGTACTTGGACTTAATCAAGGACTCTTCATTCATAAGATTGACATTTATAAAGGAATTGTCACAATGTGGACACAGATAGAGGATGAGCCAAGTTGTGGAATTCTATTAGAGAGTGGAAACATCGTGATAGTATTATCAGATGGAAACATGTGTGTATTTGACAAATATGGCAACACATTGCACAAGATGGATAGCTATGGCAAGATTTACACTGAAGCTATAGGGCAAGTATGTCCTGGTTCATTTGTGGTTCTTATTGACAGACAATTAACTTATATCTGCGAGAGAACAGGAAACACTTTGAAAAGAGTACCACTTGAAGCAGAAAGGTTACATTCTTTTTATTAAATCTTTGTTACAACAATCTTATTCGATTGCCACCATGACTCTAAACTACCTTTCAACAAGAAAGCTACTTCAGCTTCTGGTTTACGAATATTATTAGGAATATGGAAAGGTATTTGTCCAGGATTCAATACGTACGCTTCACTCTTGTACCCTCTCACTTGTACCAATCTTTTCCCTTTAAAATCTCTATTGAATCGTTTACATACTACTCTTCTCACAGCAATATCTTGTATATGTCCATCTTGAGCGTCATAATCAAACGAAGCATCACAGTTCTTGACATCATAGTCGTAAACATCACTTGCCGTTTCGCATAACCAATCCAAGATACGTGGATTTTGTTTGAAAAAGTGTTCGTATGAATCTTCAAATATACGCAGTGCTGTTTTCCTTGTCACGATAATCTCTTGTCCTTGTTCGTTATACCACAAATACGCCAATTCGAAACCATTTGGATGTTCCTTTTTCAATCGATCAAATATTTTTACTTTTCTTGCACTGTTACCGATGAACCCGATAAATTCTTGGATTTTCCACTCGGATTGTGGTAACTCTTCGAATTCTATTGGTTTGTATTGACATGGTTCTGCTTTGTATGTTGATACTCTACTGTTGATGACCATGGTTTCGTACTTGGTACGGTATGGAAGTACTGAGAGTTTCTGTCTGTTTATCGAGTTGATACGGCAACTGGCATATGACAACAAATCACATTCGCCTATTTCCATAGTATCAGATTTTTCATCAACGCAATGTATCAAATCATTTGGTAAATGAGTTAACACTACGTTGCCATTAAACTTGCATGACTGTAGATGTGATGAGATTGCCGAGATCGAACCTTCTGTGAGCTCGTTCTCACGATCGGGTAACTGTCCTTGCAGTGCTGGACACGCAATAAACAATGTTGAATCTTCGTTTGTGTTTTCCAAAGCATGTTCTAATGCGTGGAAATTCTTCCCTGGATAGTACACGATAGTCGTTGTAAGTTCGGTAGAAAACATTTCTTTTTTTGTGTTCTCATCTGCTAATAATTTTTTACGTTCTGTCGCAGCCATGTTTGCATACTCTGTTTTCATTTTTTGTTTTGATTCTGTTACTCTGAATCCAAGTATACTGGTCGTGATTTCAAACGGTGTGAGCGATGTAGAGTTGGTAATCGGTATAGGTTCTGTCGACAAAGGTACCAGAGAATAATTTAACTTTTCATCTAGTGTTGTCTGTGCATCAAGCATATTCTGAAGCGACTCACACGCTATTGAGGGCGCATAGACTGTACATCCTTTTGTTTTGTGATGTTTGATGTACAACAAAAGTCCATTGGTGTGCTCCTCAGTCGTCTGTGATAGAAATAGTATGTTGTTATCCTTGTGAGCTTTGGTAAGGTATCTATCTGGCAAACCGATGTCGAATAGAATATTTCCAACCGTAACATGGTGCGCTAGTGAGTTTACGCTGTATGCAACGCCAGATAGAAGTGGCTTGGATCCTTTTAGAACTGAGTACGGTAGCCCGGAGTCAAGTGAGTTGGTATCAGTGTTCTTGCTCATGTTGTTTCTAGAATGCTTGTTTTGTTCAAGTTTGCTGAAATTACAAAACCATTCTCATTAGATCTAACCTGAAACTGAGCTACGTACAGTTCTTTGAGTCAGCTTGTAGAACCGATTGCTGGCTAAAAGTTCTGTTGTAAGAGGTGACATTGACTGTGACACCAAAAATAAAAACAGAGCCAAAAGCAAGCACTCGTAGATGTTCAAGCGTTGGCAGAGTGTGTCCGATTCAGATGACACTTTTCCTGGACAATTAACGTCAAGAAGCTCACCCAGCCTTTCAGAACAAACGAAGACACCTTTTGTCTTATTGCGAATAGACAAGATTACTAGTTTTTCGCACAAGACCCGTTTTTGTGCTGTTGCAAATTTTCTAACTGGAACAGGATGCACAAAACTTGTACATACACAACGAACAGCTCCTTTAATTATGCATGGTGTAGCAGAAAGACGAATGGATGAAAAGATATTCTGTGATGTATCAACAGCGATGCCATACAAACTATTGTATATAGAAATTCAACTGCAAGACGACAATGACATGATTCTATCGGGAAAAACAGACAATCTTTTCGAGCTAGACAAAACACTGGACAGCCACACAATGAATTTGCAACTAGAGGGCAGTGAAAAGACAGCCAAGGTGTTTATATCTGTATCTCTAAGAAATTTAAAATAAAATGGTACTAAATAGGCAACAAGAACACGTTCTATCAAAATTCAAAACGCAGATATGCAGTTGAACGACACAGACGCGAACACTATCGCTGTTAATCTCTCACGTGCATATGACAACACTATCGAAAAATATCTAACTCAGTCATACTTCTTGGTACCAACACCCACAAGAACTATTTCTATGGGACAATCAACGCTTTATGTGCAACTAGATGAAAACTATTACGCACTCTCAGGCACTACAACAGTCCATGTACACTATTTTAAATCACGTGCTAAACAGTATACAATAGACGTAGGTATTCCGTCGTACTGTCGGATTGTATCTATGATGACAATACCTTCGTTTCCAGATTATCTACTCATTTGGGCGAAAGACGTTTATGTTGTTAACTGGCGTACGTCAAAAGAAGTCATGAAAATAACTAATGAACGAATAACACAAGTCGCAGTTCTAGGATCGTACATAGTGTATGTGACAAACGTGCCCTACTCGCAAACAAAGTTATTTTTTGTCAACATTGAAAAAGGACCAAAACACGTAAAACAAGTCAACATCCACACAAGTACAGGAATGTTTTTGTTTGTGCCAAATGGCAGGTTTATATTGATCGATTCGTATCAGCTCTACATGTACGATTTGAAAAACTCCAAGTATGAAGAGTTAATGACTATGTCAGAGGAATTACAAACAGTCAGTGTAGTAGATTCCCGACGAGTAATGATTGTTTCGCGCCAACAATACTCCAAGAATGTAACTATTTTCAACTATGAAACAAAAAAAATTGTAAAAAAGTTTTCAGATGCAGGACTCGTTAACAGCATCGTATTACCACAAAATGGACTTTTATGGTGGACAAAATGCGCTTCACGAAAATCACGCGTCATCGATTTGATGAACAATAATAATAATGCACCAGACGAAGCAACAATTGACGAAATTCCAGCATTAGGAACAGGAAATAAGAAACCATTTAAAAGAGGAATTAATCCAACTCGAATTACCACAGATCGAACATCAAGAACAATGTTGATTTACTATGGTAACACAGTAGAAGTATACTCTATGGATGTTAAAGTACAATGGAGTCAAAACGCATACAAGAAGGTGTTTACAGAACAATTGGTTGATATAAAGATTTTCAGTTTATAATACACGCCCTGGTTGGATTTGTCTATGGGCAGAAGATCAAAAAGCATGGAGCCTTGGTGGTTGGTGCTCTAGTAGTAGTTACAGGTGCTGGAGCAGCAGTAGTGGTAGTTGTAGTGGGTGCTGTAGTAGGAGCACTAGTGGGTGCTTTGGTAGTAGTTACAGGTGCTGGTGCAGCAGTGGTGGTTGTAGTTGGTACTGGAGCAGAAGTTCCTTGTCCATTCCATGAACCTCTTCCAGTGACGAGATCGTAACCAGCAACACAAGAGTAGGAAGTAGTTCCATCAGTAGCAGTACCAGCAGTGATATCTCTAAAGTTGAGTGGAGCTAATCCATTGTAAATAGTAGACAAAGTGATCTGTTGACCAGAAACTGCAGAGCGAGCAGCCCATACAGGAGTGGCTAGACTAGTTCCGCCTACTTGATACCAACATCCAGAGCTACATCCGTACGAGTTGTATACGTAGACACCACTTTGTGGATCACCAATAGCAGCAACGTCAGGAATACCTCTCTTACCAGCACAATTAACGGAACCAGTGTTTTGAACAGCAGGTTTGGAGATGTATTTGGAACATCCTCCACCACTGGCTGACCAACCAGACTCTGATGCAAATGATCCACCTGAAAAGTT
>JAESGV010000597.1_pt1 | contig 15773 bp, 15 predicted proteins | sample 9269781 | NCBI WGS metagenome assembly JAESGV01 (sample SAMN15741586, study PRJNA653496) | algae metagenome | isolation source: Tildeniella torsiva UHER 1998/13D and co-occurring heterotrophs from... | place: Slovakia: Slovak Paradise National Park, Hrabusice, Kosice Region | collected 2000-01-01 | reverse complement strand
ACAACAGGGCTAAGACATGAACTCGACGACTCGCGTGCTCAAGCGTAATTACTTTTTCACAAATGTTAAATGTTAGGTTTGGTTCAAATTCGTATCCAGAAACAAAGATGAAAAGTATTTTCTTCTTCATCAAAGAGGCACTGGAAGACAAAACATTGATAGTATTGATTGTGTGCGCAGTGGTATCGCTTATTTTCGGAATCTTTTTCAGTACAGAAAAAAATGGTTGGATAGACTCTATGGGTATCTTTTTAGCCATCTTTTTGGTTGTATCTGTATCATCGTTTAACAATTGGACAAAAGAAAAACAATTTCGTGATTTAAATCGCATTAAAGAAGATCGTGATGTGAAAGTAATACGAACAGGTGAAGTACAACGTGTCAGTACTCGTTTCATCCAAGTTGGCGATATCGTTATCCTTGACACTGGTGACCAAGTACCAGCCGATGGTATCTTGTTCGAAGGCTTCAGTGTAGAGTGTGATCAATCAAACTTGACTGGAGAGTCAGAAGGTGTACACAAACATCCTCAAACATCACCATTCATGATGTCAGGTACTAGACTCGTTGATGGTGTAGGGAATATGATTGTTACCGCAGTTGGATTGAACACTGAATGGGGAGAAGCACTTGCTAAAATTGTAGATCAAGAACCAGAAGATACACCACTAGAAGGACAACTCGAAAAGTTAGCCGATGCTATCGGGTACTGCGGAGGTGCTGTAGCAGGTCTCATGTTTGCCGTTCTAACAATCAAGTACTTGGTTGTTAATTCACAAAGCGCAAATCCTCAATGGGGTTGGTCATCATTTGGTGAAATTCTCAAGTATTTGGTACTAGCTGTTGCATTGATTGTTGCTGCTGTACCAGAAGGTTTACCACTTGCTGTAACCATTTCATTGGCTTTCTCAGTCAAGAAGATGTTAAAAGATAACAATTTGGTGAGAAATTTGGCTGCTTGTGAGACTATGGGAAGTGCAACGAGTAAGTTATACAGCATAGTATCTAACGTTTAGCAATTTGCTCTGATAAGACAGGAACGCTAACAACAAACAGAATGACTGTTATTGAGGCGTGGATTGCAGGTGACAAGTACGATAGAGTAGAAGAAAGACCACAGAAATTGGCAACTAGCGTGTTTGACATTTTATGTGACAGTATCGCAATTAACAGCAAGGCAAACATACATGTTGACGATGCATTGGGAGCGACTGACTATATTGGTAACAAGACCGAATGTGCCATGCTCCTCATGCTACACAAATACAATGTAAACTATAACACTATCAGAAAAGACTCTGCCGACGGTGTCACACAAATGTAAGTGTCCATTACAATTCTAACAATCTAGTTTCACCTTCTCATCCGATCGTAAACGTATGAGTACTGTTGTCAAGTTTGACAAGGAAAACAACTATAGAATATTCACCAAGGGTGCCTCTGAGATCGTACTTGACCTTTGCACCCAGTACATGGACTACAATGGTGATATTATCGATATCGATGAAGAAACACGATACAGTATCAACCAACATATTGACCAAATGGCATCAAGTGGTCTTCGTACAATTTGTCTTGCGTTTAACGATTTTGAACAAACTGACGCACAAAAGATAACTCCTGACGCAACTGAAAGAGATTTGATATGTGTTGGTATTGTTGGTATCAAAGATCCACTTCGTGAAGAAGTAACAGATTCTATAACTGCATGCAAAGGTGCAGGTATTTTAGTACGTATGGTTACTGGTGATAATTTATCAACTGCCAAGCATATTGCTAAAGAGTGTGGTATTTATGATCCAAATAATGGTATTGCAATGGAAGGACCAGAGTTTAGAAAACTTGTCAAAGCTGCTGCAACTCCTGATGCACCAATGTCAGGTCCAGAGTTTAGATCTCGTATTACGCCACGTATGGTAGAAATTTTACCAAATTTACAAGTATTGGCACGTTCAAGTCCAGCTGACAAGCATTTACTCGTCAGTTGTTTGAAAGAACTCGGTGATGTCGTTTCAGTTACTGGTGACGGTACAAATGATGCACCTGCACTCAAAGTTGCAAACGTTGGTCTCTCTATGGGTGTCAGTGGCACAGAAGTTGCCAAAGAAGCCAGTGATATCGTGATTATGGATGATAACTTTGCTAGTATCGTGAAATCAGTACTGTGGGGTCGTTCCGTGTATGAAAATGTTCGCAAATTTTTACAATTTCAAATCACGATCAACATTGCTGCTGTATTGGTTACTTTTATTGGTAGTGTTAGCGAAAGAGGATTCCCACTTACTGCTGTACAATTGTTATGGATTAACTTGATTATGGACACGTTTGCAGCATTGGCGTTGGCTACTGAACCACCAACGGATAACTTGTTGAAACAAAAACCGTAAGTTGTTTTACACACAAATAACAGTTAGACATGGTACTGAAGACTACTTGATCACGAATAACATGTGGAAGAATATCTTTGCTCAAGCTGCACTACAGTTAGCGATCATTCTACCACTAGTATACGCTCATGAAACATTCTTTGGTCCAATTGGTACAACAGAAGTTCCAAACAATATAAGCAAGCGTGTAAGTCACGAAGATTTTACACTTGTTTTCAACGTATTCATTTGGTGTCAACTATTCAACATGTGGAACGCCAGAAAGATTAATAATGGTACGTATAACTAGAAACTATTTAACTCTTTCAGAATTGAACATTGTTCAAAATATTGGTAAGAGTTGGATCTTTGTTGCCATCTTTTTTGTATGTGCGGCTATGCAAGCCATCATTGTTGAATTTGGAGGATACTTTGGTTTCAGTACTCATGGTTTGACATGGGCTGAATGGTTAATTTCAATTGGACTAGGTCTACTCTCTTTACCATTAGGATTTGTACTCCGTTTCATACCAATGCCAAAGAGTGGTTTCATGGGATTCGAAGTACCTGATTTGGGTACCATATGGAGACGTATACGAGGATCTCCAGCTGATAACTCTGTAGCAGTGGTTACAGGAACTCAAATTCAAAAGTTGGACGATATAATGGCTGGGCCTGCCATCAAAGAGGAAACCCAGACAGTAACTGTAGAGATGGACGATTTTATGTCAAAATAATAGAAATAAATTATAGTTGATTAAAACGAGCGCAACATGTATTCACGACGTCACATCTCTCCTACTATGAGAGATTTGGCACAAGTTGTCACTGCTGCTACGACGAGAGAAGTTAGAAAGCAACAGGTACTAAAGCAAAAGAAAAAGATTCAAATTCCATATGGCGTTTTGAAGCTCAGTCGAATAGAATTGCAGAAAAATGTTGAAATGAGTTGGGCAGCTGCATCACAAAAAGAGGAGGAAAACGATGAAGATGATGGAGGAGAAACCAAAGAAAAAGAAGAGGTTGTCGTGAGACACAAAATTAGCAACACAGAAATTACTGATGCGTTTAACTATTTTTCTAGAATCGATGGACCAACTAACGTACCTTCCAGATATAAACATAAAATAACATCAAAAGATGTGACATCGAAGTTGAAACGATTTTGGCCAGGAATAGGGAGTAACGAAATCAAAGCACTCATTAGAGAACCAATAGATTTGAACAAGCTTACACAGATTTTAAACCAGCCGCCACTGACCAACGACGACCCGCTAAAAGAAGCATTCTCGGTATTTGACCCAAACGATACAGGATTTGTAGATATGGATCAACTAACAGCAATAATGCAACAAATGGGATACAGTTCGCACATTACACCCGACGATGTAAAAGTTCTTCTTGCTACAGGAGATAAAGATGGAGATGGTAGAATTTCGTTTGAAGATTTCAAGCGAATGGTTGAAGATGAACCTAAACCTGTGGCTGCTGAGCCGTCAACCGAATTTTTCTAGTATGCTATCCCAAAAACCAACAGAGACAAATACTTGGAACAAGCGCTACTTGTCATCTATATACCATTCCCAGTTGGCGAGTGAATTTTGCACTAAATACAATAAATCAGGACACATTAGAGATCTTTCATGCTTTGTCGCCAGTATATAATACTTTTTAAACCTCAAACTAAAATTGTGCATATTTGTAAACCAGGGTAATTTTATCGTTGACAATGCATACGGAGCACGACGATCATGAAGAACCTGACAGTAAAACGCATATATCGGATCACCCTATCGATGAGACAAATCCCATCTCGATGCATAACCGATTTAGAGCTGCATTGAACGCGCTTATAAGTGATCCATCGTCATCTATCGTAGCCAAAGTGTACTTTGGCTCAATAGCGCTTTTAATTGTTTCCACTGTAGTGATTATGATATTAGAGTCGTATATGGAAATATCGCATCTTATATTAACAATACTCGAGGGTACAATAACAGGACTGTTAACATTAGAACTGTTCGTACGTTTCTACGCAAGTGTGAGTACACTTAAAGATGCATTCTACTTTTTCACAAGTCCTACAAATATCGCAGACGCTTTATCGTGCTTACCATTTTATATTCTAGTCGCCATTAACGATCAAGAATCACCATTGGAAGCCTTACGCGTGTTACGACTACTCCGACTATTTCGTATTTTAAAAGTGAGTCGACGCATGAAAACGTTGATCTTGGCTTTTAAAAAATCATCTACGGTTATCTTTTCAATTTTATTGTACATGTTTGTTGCAGTTCTAGTATTTGCAACAATCGAGTACTATGCAGAACGTGGATCGTTCGACGCAACAAATAAAATATGGAGACGACCAGATGGTAGCCCATCTCCGTTTTCAAGTATACCTGCAAGCATGTGGTGGAGTATTTTAACTCTCCTTGCTGTAGGTTATGGTGATGTCGTACCCATTTCGCCAATAGGAAAATTCTTTGCAGCAATGACCATGGTAGTTGGTGTACTAGTCATCGCTATGCCTTCTATGATTCTTGGCAAAACTTACACTGAAATATTAGCAACTCAAGAAGATGAAGATGACTCTGGATTAAAAATGGACATACGAACGATCATGGATCGTCAAGTGCGTATGATGGAATTGTTACATGACATGGCAGAACGTCAAGAAAGAATGTTACGTGAAATTACAGAAAATAGAAAGCAAATACAAGAGTTGAAAGAGAGCTAATTTTATAGATAGTGAACATGCTTCTCAACTTCTGAATAACCTTCAAAATAGCGATTCAAACTTGGAATGAGAACTCTGCTACTTGAATCAATCCTAAAGATTCGAGATGGTCGAATACCGACTGCTTGATAGGATATATCGTCAGTGAGACGATTACCGAATCCGTAAATGAATGGATCTTTTTCAGGGAATAAACTTTGAATACATTTCAGAATTGTGATTTTAAATGTTTCTGGTCTTCTGACGACAACTTCTCTGTAGAGTGCGTTGAGCATGGTATTAGGAGTTGTGATTACTGGACCTGGTGGTAAAATATGCGTTTCATCGCCAGTCTTTTGAGCCACTTTTCGCAAATAACCTCGTGTTAATTCTATCATAGTAATCGAACGAGCAGTCATGTATACTACTTTTAAATTTCGAGAATGTAGCCTATTGTATAACGATGCTACTCCTTTATGAGAATAGTCTAGTCCTAAAAATGAGGAAAGCATTCCAGGTACGTCACTCTGCGTAATCGTTCCGTCTATATCGCTAATTACTATTTTATCGTCGTGGTTCCAGACGAATATAGAGCAATGAACAATTTCATTTTCAAACATAAAGGTAAACTTGGAGTTTGCTTCAATATTGAGTTTCTCGCACCATACTGCAGGTGGCGTCATCCATTCGTAAGAAAACGATTCACTCTTTAAAATTAATTAATGATATTTAGTTACATTGACTGAATTCAGCAGCTTATCTCTCCACGTTAAAGTTGAATCTGTTCCATCGTATTGATTTGTTTCAAACACTGTACTATTAACATTATTTTCTGGCAATGGAGAACCAATTACTGGTAGTTCAGTTCCCGTACGATGAAAGTGAGCGTAGTGATGGCCTTTCTGGACAACAAACTCGTATCCACATTGAATATCAATGAGCGTTCCATTCAAAAACATTTTAACAGGAGCTGTGACAGTGGCTTCATTCCGAAATCGAACAACAAAAGGGGATAGTTTAACTCCACCAAACGGTTGTTTAATTGCAACAATGTCAACACAAGCCATCTACTGTTTTCACTTCACTGTAGTGTTTGCGACTTTTATCAATTACCCAAAGAGGTACCTCACTAGTTGGTCTCTTGCGCAGTCCTTAGGTCAGCCTTGAACTGCTGACTGTATCTTGCATCTATACGCCTTGGTGTAAGTATCTTTGTTGTTGATAGTCCTGTTTGCGTTCTAGAATTAGATATTGACCTTCTCTTAGGAATGCTTTGAAATGGTGCAACAAAACTGCGGGTACCAACTGGCGTTAATATCTTGGAAGCGATAGGCGTCAAAATTTTTTCTTTGGAAAGCTTGATTTGTGTTAAATCAAATGTAGATATTTTCTGAGGATCATCTGCGGGAAGTATACACGTGTTATCTATAACAGTAAGGTTCGCCATCATATTTTTTAGTTTTGAATTCTCATGCGCTAGAACTTGAATCTGTGATTTGTTATCCATTATAGTCTGTACTAGTTGATCCATCAAACCAGCCAGTAAAGTGTTACCCTCAAGCAGAGAGTGAAGTTGTTTTCTTGAAGGTACATCAACCATGATGCTACTTAGTCTGTGGTGCAGTGACTGTGAGTCCATTTCTTTGATACCCTATCGGTAGGTCAACCAAAAAGTCCAAAATGGGAAAGATAATTATCTATGATAGCAGTTCGTCTTGAAAAGTCGTTATGAATGTTCGATCATCGAACATCTTATATGTAAAAGAGACCATTGCGTTCAATCGTCCAAAACTATCCTTATAGCCGGAAACTGATATCGCTAAGCGAAAAATCACCAACGCGTCTCTTGAGTTTCAACTGCATCGCGCCAACACGACGATCCGGAACTACAATGAGTAACAAACGAAAATCGTTACCTGTATAGATTATAGTATGTTCGAATCCACCTGCTGCTTTAATTTTCAAATCCTTACTCGCAATCTTTAAAGCAAGTTTAACTGGTAACAAGTTTTCCTGTTTTTCTTCTGGAATCACACCCAATCTAAAGTTAGTAAATAAAACAATCTCTTACTGGCCATAATAGTTACTTCCAAACACTACGATCTCATTATCTTTGGTGACCAGTAGTGTATGCTTGAAACCATTATATATTCCTCTGACGATACTGTGCAAATGAGGAAGCTTGGGTCTGCGTAAATAGTCGTCATCTGAGAAAGGAGATGATTCACCCAGTCTACAATTAGTAAATAAACAAAACATACTGTAGACAAGTGTTAGTTCCACAAGTGAAAATCTCATTATCCACTAACCGTTAGGATTTGAAAGAAATACTCACGTGTTAAAAACACTGAAAACTCGTGTCCTGTTGCGACTTTGCGAACATTGTTGACTAGGAGTGGATGATTCACCATGACAGGTTCAAGAATAGATTCTGTTTGGTTATGGCCGCCCATATGTCCACTTGAAGATCCAAATACCCACACATTGTTATCATCTATTTTTGATTAGTAAATAGTGTTGATTATTACTTGTAATAACACTAGTCCAATAGTATCCAGCACGTATTTTTCTTGCCAATGGTATTTGTGTTACTTTTTGGAAACTCATACGTGTTTCCAAATCTCCACTTCCTACTTGTCTAGAATAATTAGAATAGTTTGAAATAGTCTTACCCAAAAGTATTCCAACCACTTGTCCACACTTCTCCGTGTGTTGATAACATTACAGAGTGTTGTCCACGTGATGCAACTGCTGAAAACTTGACAATCTCACCTTCGTCGCGAACATTTATCTGCATTCCTGAACAAAATGTCGCTTCTTCTCCCTCTGGTGTAGCTCCCAGTTCTCCTCCTCCACCAGCACCAGCACCCCATACTTGCCCATCGCGAAGTACAACTAGAGTATGATCATAACCACATGCAACTTTTACACACTTGTGTTGTATATCTGGTACGCCACTGGGCACAGGTACGCTTGTTGAATCCATAGTGGTACTATCCACAAATAGTTGACCTTTTTTGTTATTAAAATTATTATGTATTTTACCAGCAGAATTACTGCCCACACCCCAAAAATCACCGTCGTCCGTTAGAAACACTGTGTATTTTGCACCGCAGCGTACTTTTATAACTTTTTGCGTTGGTAGAGTGCCTGGTTCTATATGTGTAGGAACTCTCACGTGCTCTGTTGCGCTAGGTAAAGCAAGTGCTGAAAGATGTTCTCCCATAGCCCATTGTTCGCGAAAACTTGTTGATGACATGACGTTTGCGAGTTTTGTAACGTTTAGACAACCATGGAACAAACAAAAGTACATGTTCATGCACCAGTTTCGCTTGGTACTACATTTCACTTGCATACTGCGAGCGCAGTTCATATACACAATGTTCCACATATTTTAATCTTCGGAGGTCAGGCAAATGGTCAAAAATCACAAGAGTTGTACAAAGTCGACTTGACAAAAGAAAAAATGGAGATGTCCAAAGTAGAAGTTGCCAATAAACCACCAGAACGCACATCTCACGGAGCAATTGTCAGAAGACGCATAACAGATCAAGGACCAAAAGAAACGCTAATTATATTTGGTGGCCTATCAGGAAAAACACTCAACTTTAAAAAACTGAACGATCTACTAGAGTATGACCCAGAAACAAATGAATGGACAGTTCTCGAACCGAACATGGACAAATCCTCACCAACTATTCCTTTTGGACGAACTCAACACGCGATGTGCTACAACTCAACAAACGATACGCTCATAGTGTTTGGTGGTTCCAATTTCCAAAGTACTCCTATGAATGACTTGTGGGTTTATCACTTTGAAAACAACGCATGGGAGTCACGTGCACCAACATCAGGTTTAGGCTCACAGTATAGACCAGAGCCACGATATGGGCACGCTGCAGTAGTAAGAGATAGAGTAGATCAACGACTATATATTTTTGGTGGTTTCGATGGTAAACACCACTTGGGAGATGCAGCCTTTTATGATTTTGAAAAGGGCCTTTGGACGCAGATCACGCAAGTAGGATCAGACAAACCATCAGCAAGAATGAACCACTGTGTAAAAATTATTCGAGATGATGCTATGCTAATGTTTGGAGGAGAAGGTAAACGCTTTGAACAGAACGCCATCTTTACAGATATTTACAAGTTTACATTTGCAGACAAAAGATGGACGTGCGTTGATACGAGTCTTAGGATAACGGAGAGAGCTACAGCTGCTCTCACCTGTCTAAGTGAAGACGAGTTAGCAACAATTGGAAGCGATGCAGAACCTGCAAAACCATTTAGTTTATATTTGGTAGGTGGAAAAAATGTGAAACCAAACGATGAGATTATACGTATCGATTTACCTATGAAACAAGTAACAATAGACTATCTACCTACTGAACAACTATTTACCAAATTAAGAGCGTTTGATCCAGAAGAAAAATACGACTTTATGATACATACTATAGATGGTTCCTTACCATGTCACAAAGCCATCGTTGCTCAATGTGAATTCTTACACGAACATTTATCGAACGAGAGTATAACTGTTCAAGTATCCTCACATATTGTATTGAATTTACTGCAATACATGTATGGTGGAGCAATAGAGATCGATTCTTCACTTGTGCCAACTATACTAGTCGCAAAAGAGTGGAAAATGTTATCATGTGTAGATTACCTCTATTGGAGCTTGAGTGATCGTTTCTCAACACTACAAGCACCACTACATCCTGATACAAGAGAAAAGGTTATCAAGATACTAACTGGTGCTGCTGAAGCAAATGAGCAACTAGTAATTGATATCGTGTTTCACTCGATACTACATATTAAACATCGTTCTCAAGTCGTAACAGATCTATCAACAAGTACAGAGCCAGGGTATGCTCAAGTTCATGAAAAGTTGGTACAGTATATTAGTGAACGCGAAGAGACGGGACCGGATTTGAAATTACCATCATTTGGCGTTTTTATGCCTACTGTCGTACTAGACTATCACCTGAAAAAGTTATTGCATAACGAGTACCCAGAGTTGAGTGATCATACTTTTATTTCAAACGATGATGTCGAGTTTAAAGTTCACAAATCGATTATTACTCTTAGAAGTAACTATTTCAAAGCCATGTTTAGTGGCGCATTCCAAGATGAAACAGATGTAATACCATTGGAAGCCGATTCACAAACAGTTCAATATTTACTAGAGATTTTGTACTTGGGAACTACTACGTTGGAATGTGCAATAGAACCACCGTTAATTGAGAATTTAATCAAGATTAGTAACTTGTGTGATATGTTATCATTAGATGTTATCGCAAAAGATATCATCACCAAGATTCAACAACGAATCACACCAGAAACTGCAATACCTGTATTATGTTTAGCTGCTACTATAGATATCAATGTCCGAATCTACATTCAGAGAACTTGTGTAAGAGAATTACTAAAGGTCACCAATATGCAAAACATTAAGGAGATAATGCAACAATTACAGCAGGAACTTGACGAAGAAGATGAATAAATTATTTTAATAACTTTAACACGTTCTCATTTGCTTCGATATGATCATCAAGTACGTATTTTCTATTGTTTCGTTCGATGTTTTCCATGACGTACCGATAATTGACCATCATACCGAAACTTTCTTTGATTCTTCTCGCTGATGTATCTGCTTCCCAATTGATTCTAAATATTTCGGCTCCATTGCGAATGTGAAAATTGGCAACTGGATCAAATGCTTTCTTTCTCTTCTTTTCTAAATACAAGTATCGTGCTGCCAATCGTTCCAACAGTGACCTAATACCATTTAGATTCTCTTTTGTTGGGTGGTGCAAAATAGCCAATAGACTCTGCTCATTATGAAAGTTCTAACAAGTTAGTATATTTAAAGAATCGTACTCGTTCATCTGGTGTTAATAGTGTACCGTCTTTGAATTTATCGCCTTCAATGTTCATGTGAAGTTTTGAGATCAACCAGTTTGCGAATCCAGGTATTGGCGATAATGTAACAAAAGTGTCAACACCTTCGCTCTCCTCGCTCAACTTCTTCACTACTCGCTACAGTGTCAGTTTCATTCTAAACTATTACCTTGATTAAGAAATTTCCAAGTTCGATTCCTTGTAACCCGCGTTGTGTTGATGAAATCGAATAGAAAACTGCGACATTTCCGCCTTTTCCTGTAAATATTTGTTCCATACTGCTAGGAATTTGAGGTTGCAGTGATACTTGTACAAAAATTAAAGGTTCCGTTGGTATGCGTGGGTGAATAAAGTAGTACAACGATCGTGGAGGCGTTAATCGTTGTCTTAATGCTGGAAAATCTGCAATAGGATGTACGCGTTCATATTTAATAATCTAAACGTTAGTATGCCCAAATATAAACGCACCTTGTCTAACATACTGGCAGAACAATCCCATGTGAGTTCTTTTAACTCCAAAAATCCAAGTGTTACCCAACTTGAAAGAATTTCGTACAAAGTGGAGTCCAGATCGGACAGCTCTTGTGATTTTGTTGTGGACAGTATCGACAACAAATCAGCACGCATATCAATCACGAATTTTAAACCATTGGGTTGTTTGATAACGTGTTCAAGGAACTGTTCGTATGATGGTGTTATAGCCTTCTTCAAGTTCATGTACGCTGAATATTTGTTTTGTGAGTGTTTGAATTTATCGACTAGTGTTTCTATTTGAGTAAAGTCAGGTCCAAACGAGGAAGCCATCAAGTGAAAAAAATTCTCTTTCCCTTTCTATAAAATTTTAGAAGCATTCTACGTTGGTACCTTGTCTAAACTTATGTACTCTTCGCATAATAGTCTTATTATTTGTTCTGGGACTTTTTTATCGACTTGTTTTGCGATTGAAGGACTGGTTGGTATTTGAAACGGTTCAAACGATCCTGCTTTGATAAACGATTTTACTTGACTCCAATACTCATTGAGTTGTTCAGAATTAACTTTCTATACGTTTGAGCATTGGTGGTATCGTACCTTTTCGTCTCTGCGTGGTGTGGAAGTGTGGTACGCGTTTGTTGGATTTAAAACTAAAGTTTTTGGTGCTATGTGTGCTCGCAGTACTGCGAGTCTTCTGTGCATTATTTGTAACAACAGAAGTAAATGGCAACCAATTTTTATATTTCAGAATATAAACGACACACTGCAGTATGGATTCGTGTCAATTTGCGGTGACTCAAACTCTGCTTTTTGCTCGACTGTGACAATACAAACACCAGAATTTGCAATGTGGTACATTTTGGATTGATAAAACCTCCACGTCACTTCAGCAATACTTCTAACCTTTGCAAGAGCAAAGTGCTGTTTCAATTGATCATTAGAAAGTTTGAGCATTGACATAGGTAAACTTCTCACCATTTCTCTCTTCCTTTTTGGAACGTTACAAACCATGAGCTGTACATCATCTTGCGTAGTAAATACCACCATGTTGTGGTAAATATGTACTCCTGTGTGCTGATAAGACAAATCTCTATCTATCCATGGTTTTGGATTTGTCTTTTCATTTTGGTCCATATCATACATGATCATAGTGATACCTGCAGAGTCCCTTTCAATCATTGTAGAGTTATCTCTTGATACGCTACATGTTCGTGACATATCGCTCATTTGGTAGTGTGGTAGTTCTGTTATCATTTTGATCTCATCATTTGCGATATGTATACGTATTCGCTCATAGATGATATCACTGGAATGAGCTCTTCTGTTTGTTGACACAGTAACGAAGCACATTTCTAGTACTTGATTCTCGCTTGTACTATAGTTCTCTAGACTTGTTATTGCCTCATGAGTCACATTTGTAAGTCGAACAGTCTTACTTTCATACTGTGACGTAAGCAGCGTATCCATAGCAAAAGAGAACACTCCATCTACTGGCGTAGTATTGATAGTACCAATCAGTTTCAACTTTTTAAAAATTAGGAACGCTTGTCGATTCTGTTCGTAATGCACAACTAACACTTCTGTTTCAGCTTCATAGTGAAAGGATGGTACACTACGAGTGAATGTAAGTAAGTATGAATCATGAGGAAGGTACGAGGTAACGAGCTCTATACCATGTGCTGGTATTCTCGCATCAGTAAAGTCATCTACGTCATACACTCGAATGTGTTGCAAAAATGGAATCCACTTCTCAGTAATGTACTCGATCATACCTGAAACATGAATATCATACATACATAATCTCGCATTTTGATCAAAATTCAACTCTTGCTTCTTTTGTACTGATAGTGGTCCATTGAACGTGATTTGTATATTTGTCAAGTAGTCTCCCGTTGTTCGTTGTATCATCGCTCTAAACGGTGGTACTACATATTCTGTGGTTGCCATATCAATAATATGGATATAATGTTCGCTAATGGCTGCTAACGTATTGAAATCTGTTGCCACCTTCCTGAACCTGGTTATTTCTTGCTTTTTCAAACTAGTTTGTACAGCACCGATAACGATATTCTTATGGATAAACCTCTCAGCCTTTTGTACGTTGGGAAAGTCAAATGGACCCTTTTTGCTCCACTTCCTCTTTGCATGGAACAAGAATACTAGTGTGTGCTTGGGATTATTCGGCATAGGAAATAGATTTGGGTTTATGCCAGCGTTCAATAACATGAATTGTTTTCTTCTACGTGTTTTCAACTTTACGTGCGTTGGTACGTGTTTGGAGTTCTTTAGCTTCATGTAGTCATTCTCGCATTTGTTGCCAACGATGTTGCGATGGTTCCTCTCATGCATAGTATTGTATAACACAGGACACAGATTAAAATACAATAGTTTCCAGTTCATGGTAAGTGCGGTATTTCTGAACTGCGAGCAGGTAAGCTCAGCGCGTTGCAGGTCTTTTATGTTCAAATATGATAATACCAGGACTACTAACTCATCGATTTGACACCATGATGTCACCTCTTCACCAGCATGCATTTTGGAGTTGAAAAATTTACAACACTGTTTTGTACCAAAATACAATAAGAATCAAAACCCAATATTTTATTCGCTCGATAGCATTTGGTTTGGTTCACACTCAGCAATTACCGCTATAATCAATAGTTTTGTATGTCCTTTGCATGTCCTAATTTTTCAACCGTTCTGGAAGCACATCTCTATCGATCATATCAAATTCACTTTTTCTTGTTACCACTTGTGTGAAAGAATACTGGGACAGCTCATTTTTTGCTTCGCCAATCACGACCTTTTTACCATCACCAGAAACCAAAAACAAATCTGTTTCGCTTTTGTACCCAGGAATCTCCTCAGTGATAATAGTGTGATTTTCCTTCTCGTATTGGCAAATGAAGCAGTTCTTCCATCGATTAGTTTAAATTTTCAAAATTATCGTTATGATCCTGTATTGTTTTTGTCAAAGCTCTAAGGGTATTTGTATCTTAATCATGTTGTTTGTATTTTTATATTATTTGCCTCCATCAAGGCAACACGCTCGCATACTGTGTTGTTGGTCATCTGAAAATTTACAAACGTCAAAACTGTCACACAAAACACAATCACAAACTGCAACAACAGACCAAGAATATTTCTGATGCACCGCTGCCAATTTTGTCCGTGGCTGCGGCGAATATGAGTTCATTATGGAAAGAGACTACTTGTAGAACAACTTTACAGTCGAGCTCTTAACAACACTCCGCAACAAAAAACGAAGCCAAGAATGAGTATACACCCACTGAACATGAGTTCGAATAGGGTGCGTTCATTCTCAGCAAATACACCGGCAGAAATTCCGCTTTTCAAGACTCCTCGACTCGATTCGCCAATATCGGTATCATCACCAGATGAAGCATCAGAAAGCAACGCACGTTTAACTCAACTAACAAAAGACATTGAGGATGAATCTGTACCTGAGAGTGACCCTCGATATGAAAATCGCGTTTTTAATCTTTTACGTTCAATACGTTGCACATTATTCTCAACTATCGGTGGATTCGTACTAGCTATGGCGTTATGCGTTACTTTATTACTGTGTCTATTCTTTATATCAGTTACAGGAATAGCAGATACGCAACATCAATCACAATTTTCTGTACTCTACTCGTTGGTGCTGAGTCAAGTTACAGTTCCAAAATTAGTTACCGATGCAGCACTATCAGCAATGGATTTAAATGGCATAGACCAACAGGACAAGACGAAAATGACGCGCTTCGCATGGTATATTTTCAATCGATCCAATCGAAACCTCAACAGTCAACTTTGGTTTTTTAGACTAGACGACAACAGTGGTAACTCTGCAGGTTACTATGGTGTCAGTGACATTAGCCAATCGTATATTGGTTTCGTGAGAGGATTCAATGAAACCACTGGAACGCTTGTGAATACGTACGAGTTGGCAAATTTAACAAACGGAGAGTTTGGAAAATTTCAATCAAGTGGAGAATACCCAGATTCTGTAGATTTTAATTCACAAGCAACACAAAAACGTGCTTCATGGACTCAACCGTATGCGATGTGTGTTCCACAATGTTATACGTTCGTGCCTTACGTTAGACCATTCATAGATCCTACAACAAGTGTGCCTTCGTTTTTTGCGCGATACGTATTTAGTACAGATTATCTAAGTACAGTCATGAGTGCAATAACACCATCGAATGCGATATCATACATTTACGATGCAAAAACTTTTAAAATGATTGCTAGTTCATCATTAACAGTTTCGAAAACGGGACCTCGTGTGAACACTTCTGCGGAAA
>JAESGV010000596.1_pt1 | contig 15779 bp, 15 predicted proteins | sample 9269781 | NCBI WGS metagenome assembly JAESGV01 (sample SAMN15741586, study PRJNA653496) | algae metagenome | isolation source: Tildeniella torsiva UHER 1998/13D and co-occurring heterotrophs from... | place: Slovakia: Slovak Paradise National Park, Hrabusice, Kosice Region | collected 2000-01-01 | reverse complement strand
TTTATTTAATTGCGAGGTACTGCAGCAATTCTTCCACTTCTTTAATTTCTAAGTCCTCGTCTACCTTTGTCGAGAGTTTCTCTTCGTATTCTGCCTTTGGTGTCTCTACACTTGATGGTAAGTAAGAAGAAATGGCACTCTGGCTAATGTGCCTCTTCTTGTCAGATTTAAGACTTATTATTTCATATTGCGGATTGAAGCTGCTTCTGCCTCCATTCTTTCCAACGATTTTAAAGTACTCGTCCTCGATCTTGAATTCAGTTCCTTTTTCATACTTGTAAAAGTACACGGCTTTTTCTTCATCACTCAACTTCGGCAACTCTAATTGCGTTCTCTTTTTAATTAGATTTTCAAGCAATTTGTTTTTGGGAAGCTCTTCCTTGATTTTATCCAAAATTTTGAACAGCATTTCCTCATCTTCCTCTTTGTAGAATTCAACCCAAAGGCAACCTTTGCCAACTCTTCCGATTTTCCCTTCTGGTTTAAGAGCTTGGTACGCTTTCTCTATTCTCGCTAAGACTTCGTTAATAGCTTCGTCGATCTCTTCATTGATAAAATCATCGCTCAAAGCCTTCCAAATTCTCCTGTCGAGCCATGCCACAAATTTTTTCATTTCTTGTTTGTTATTTGGCAACAAGCCTTTTGATATTTTTAAAGTGAGGTCCTAGCTTTGAATCACTATTTCCTAAAACTTACATATCTAGTCAAAAGCACTTTAACAACATTTTAGGTTTCAAAGCATTAAAAAGGTTCTGACAAAGGTTGATTCTGATCATAATGTTAATCAATAATCATTTTGATTACAAAAAAACAATTTAATTAAGATTAAATATTTTAATTATATAAATTATTTTAAAAGTGTTTAAAAAATAGAATAAAATTTCTATTTTATTAAAATTCAGATTTATATATTATAAAAATATATGTAACATTTTAAATTTAATGTTTAAAAAAGTATTTTTTAAAATTTTTTTGAAACTATAACTAACTTAAAATGTAAAAAATATACAGTTTATTTAAAATTATATTTAAATATATATATATATTATAAAATAGAATTTTTTTAATTTATAAAATATTTTATTTTTTATTTTGCTTTATTTTTACTTTTAATGAAATTTAAAATAAATAAAATTAATAAATTCTTTAAAAATTAGTTTTTATAAACTTTATATAGCTGTTATTTTTTTTGTAAATTTAAAACTATTATAATGCTTTTTTTAGATTTTAGAATATATTATATTAAGATATTTAATAAGGCAATTTATATATATTTAAGTAAATAAGTTATTTTATCTGATAAATATTAATTCTATAAATGTAATAAATTAACTTACAATATTATTAACTTTAAAAACATTTGTAAATATATCTTAAATAAAAATACCACTTTAATGCCTCTAAACCTGCAAAAAGACAATAAAAATATAAGCAAGTCAAATATACTCTAGATAAATGTAAAATTATTAGTATTTTTATATAACTACACTGCAAATAAGAACCAATAAAGGCTTTTATAAGCTAAAAAGATAAAAATTATTTTATTTTTACAATAAGTTAAATACTTTAATATAAATATAAGCTTACACTTATTTAATAAAAGTTTAAACAATTTTATAGATATATATGTAGAAAAAAAGTATTTAAAGCTAAAAGAAGATAAACAAGCAATTATTAAGTTATTATATGCTAATATATAAGTATTTTTAAAAGAAAATAAAGCTTACAATATTGTTATAGTTTTAAAATTACTATTATTAGATCAAAAAAATAATCTATAAATTAAAATATATTAACTTTAATATATAATTTGTTATTTATAAGAGTAAAAAAAACTTGACTAATAGTAAAAGCAATTATTAATAGTATATGTAAATATTATATCTATTAAATATATTAAATAGATTGCTAATAATAAGTTTTTAAATAATTATTAATATATAATTTAAAAAAATTAATACTACAAAATGTTTAACTATCAATTTATTAAATATATCTAGGTAGGTATATATTCAAATATTTAACAAATATATTATTATTCTTATATTCAGTTTTTTGAAGCATAATAAAGTTGTAGATAACATAAAATCTGTATATAATACTATTAGCTTGTTATAAATAACTTAATATTAAAATAACTGAATAAAACATCTTTTTAAATATATTTTTAATAATAAACTCTATTTATAATCTTTATAAAAAATATGCTATATTTAATACTTATAATTTACTTAAAAGATATTTTATTATTGAATATATTTTCAATGAAGTAAGTGATATATAATTTAGTTTCTAATATATTTTTGTCATTATTTATTAATACAAATAATATTTATAATAAATATTATAATTTCTTTAAATATTAACTTTTTTCTTTAATAATATATAAAATATAAAGTAAAAATTTTAACTTTATTTTTCCTTTTTATATAATACTTTATATATATTAGAAATTATTTAAACAATAAAATCCGTTTTTTACTCATTCTATTTTTCATTTGCCTTTAGCTGTTTTTTTTACTTTTGAATTTCTATTTTTAATAAAGATTTTCAATAAATATAATCAAGTTTATTCTAGCTTTATGTAACATTTTAGCTTTGAATAGCCTTTTACATTTGCGCTTTTTAATACATCTAAGAGATGGAATATTGGTAGTGCTGCTTTTAAGCCTTTTTTATTTGGCTTTTAAAGCTACGATAACTATATCTTTGCTATTAAAAGAAACTACTTTCAGAGGCCTACCACATTTTTTGGATACTTTAGCAGCAAAAACAATAATATTTGTTCAATTTAGTATACTTGTGCTTGATTCACTTAATATTTTAATAGTTATGTATCCATAGTTACCAACTTCATAATTAAAATTATCTTTCTCTTTGAACATGATAACTGATGGCTTTTCTTTTACATATTCATAAAAAAATGTCAAATCATCCTTTTTCTTTTCCAAAAAAATCTCAAACTTAGCATTATTATCACTGTTTTCATCAGTTTTAATCTAATTGCTGTTATTGTTGTAATTATCAAGGATATATGCCACATTTTCACTTGCTTTTTGATAATTCTTTGTATGTCAAGCATTATAGCAAGGTTTGCTACCTTTGTGCCCAGTATATTTCTTTAGCTCTCTTTGTTGCATCTGAATTATCTAGGTAGTATTTAGCTTAAACAACTTGCTGTAATTGTATAAGTATATAAGAGTACTAACCTTCTGACATGTTAAGATTATATGGACACAAAGCATTCTTGTATGGTAAATAGAACAGCTACATCTTGCAGTTGTCTATTCATTGTTGTTTGTTCTATGCAAGCTTGTTTTTGTCTGTCATTATATTATATACACAAATAGCATTTAGTCTATCTTTTCTTTTTAATATCTGTATGTTATCAAATTTTATCATAATTTGCCTTGCAACAACCTCATATGCTTCTGCCTTTACTAACATAATTAAACATATTATATTAAGCTTTGATATATATGCAAATAAAGTGAAAAATGTTGCATTAGTGTAATGTAAGAAATTCTTAATGTGTAATTGAATAAACTTGAAAGCACATATGATTAGCTGTTTTTAAATTGATTTTATGTGTTATTTACCAAATAGTACTTTCTTTTGCCTTGTAATCCAAGTTTAATGTATATAGCTTGCTTGGTATAAAATTTGACAATATTTTTAGTCAAAATAAGAACATTTGAGTTTTAATTTGTTCTACATTATGTAATTATTGCAGCATTTCAAAATTCAATTAGATTTATGATATAGTGTTTTTGTAAATCATTTTCAGAGTTTTTACTATATTTAAATACATGAGCGTATAATATAAGAAGCTTCTTGTTTAAGATATACCTGCAAGCTTCAATAATATTGTCTTTTGTGTATTTAATGTCAGAAACAATTAATATGTTAGCGTTATAAAATTAATATTGAAAAAAACCCCACTTACACTAAATGTAAAATCTTGTCTTCATTTTCTTTTACTTTATTGGCAGGTAAGTAAAGCAAACCATATTTAACAATACTTCTATTAAAAATTGACAGAATCTTTTTAATTTAGTCTTTAGTAGGCCTATGTGGTAAATGATATTATAACTTATAAGTTTTTGAGAAAATGTAAGCTATAACACTTTTGTAGCATATTTGGAAAGTGGGTACACCAAGTATTGATAATAGCTGCTTTACCATCATTAATAAGCTTGTAATTTGCTTGTTCTTCTTTGGAAAGTTTTAAAGCAGATATGAGATAATTCAACGCTTTTATATGCTTGTAAGCCTCTTTAATCTCATGAAGGTATATAAAGCTAGTTATATACTGATTGAAAATCTCAGACTTATATACTACAAAGCACATATAGCCTTATTATATGTTAAATGTAACATTAATAAACCATTCTTTTGCCTGTTTCATTAAAACTAGGTTATAATCAGTAAAAAAAACAAATAATTGTGTTAAATATTGCCTAATATAGCAAATTACATTAAAACAAATAGTTGCTAGCCTTATCTGATAATTAATTATATTTACAAGATTGTAGTATATATGTTGTATGTTAGAAACTGCTTTATATTTCTCACAAGATTTTCATTCAAATTGTTACAAAATGATTGTATTGCTTTTTTAGATTGTTTAAAAAAGCAACTTTTATTTTTATTTACTTATAGTGCTCATTATTATAACGCTCATAAGGAACTTTTAATAACCTTTTAAAGTTTTTGTGTGGTGAAATTAATGTAGTATTGACTATGATAGAAACACCCTTTGACTTATAGTATACCATAATTCTATGATATAAACTATTATTAAATCAAGACTATAAATGGAATTTTTACCTCTAAAACTTTAGATTTCTAACATTGTACCAGTAGTTACACTTGATTGTAACTCTTCTGTATAATAGTACTTTTATGCTATTATTCTTCTAATATCCGTAATAGTTGTCACATCGTTATAAATTTGAGTTTAACAAAGTAGTAATGAAAATGTAAAATGAGTTAATGTGCTCTGTTATATATGTGGCAGCATCATTGTTAATAAATAAGTGATTAAGTAGCTGCTTAATAAGAAATCTAAATGTATTTTTAATTAATATAATGTCGCATGTAGAATATAGCTAAAAGCACTTTAAATTCAGATTAATGTATATATGAAACCATATTGATGTCTGCTTTAATATGCTTTATAGTGGTAGAAGGAGTGCAATAAAGTCATAATTCATTTTAAGTTTATAAATTAATTTTAATTGACTTAAATAAAATAACAGTTTATCAACTTTAATGGTTTCAATGTAAATCTCATTGTAAACTTTTTATAACAACTTTTTTCTCATAAAGTTAATTAAAAAACCATTACTTCAAACAAAAACAAAGTTGTGACTAGCTAAAGGTTTTACAGGTAAGTACAATAAAACTTCATAATACTTTGGCCTTATGTGGTATTATTGGTAGAAGTATTTTAAGTGGTGGTATTGCGGTAAAATACATAAGAGTTAAACTCTAACATGGCATAATTAATCAATACTGGTACCTTTGTAAATGTTTGACATCAAGTAGAAACCATGAAAACACATTTAATACTTATATGTATGAGTCCCACAAACCGTTTTAAAAGCACAGCAGCTCCTCTAACAGATACAAACAAGTTGAAATTGCACTATATGAGTGACAAAGACGTTAAAGCTGCTGTATTTGCAGCATTGTGCAAGCTGGTAACAGATTTTATCACATAAAAGAAATTCAAGCAATAATTTAATTATTTTATTGCCAAGTATATTGGTGCATTACTGTCAGACAAAAACAGTCAAATTATTATCAAATTAGCTGCTATTATTGATGACAATGATGATAATGTTGAAGAAAATGACATTTAAGTTATTGTTAAACATATCACTTGGCATATTACTGTTAAAATTGAGTTGTCAGAAAATCTATAAAAGAAAAAGGCTTTTACTGTAGCTAGTATGCTTAACAAGGTCAAAGAAAGTACTTTAAGTTTTTCAAAGAGTAGCAACAAAACTGTTAAAAATAAAGCTGCTGCTTTTGAAGATTCTGCTCCTGTTAAAAATTTTAATGCTGCTTGCAAAGCTGATGACTATGAAGACAGATTCTCTTTTAATAATAAGTAGCTAAAAAGTCTATCAAGATTGCCAGTTAAAATTTCTTATAAATCACCTATCAAGCATATTAAAGCAAAAGATTAAAAACACTAGTTTCATTCAAAAAAGTTGTTTAATGATAAAGTTGATGAAGATTTTTGTAAATCGCAGCATTTGAAGGAATAAATCGCTTATTTATCAAGTAAGAAAGGTTTTATTGCTAACATTGCACTTGTTAATATGCATTTACTAATTGAAAAGTTGATCAACTGGGTCTATTATTACAACCTATTGAATCTAAAAAGCTTAATGTAAACAACATGGTAGAAGCTTTTAACAAAAAGGATGTTCACAGCATTAAGTTTATCAATCTTGCTTATCAGCAGATAGTATACTAAATATAAGATTTCATTTTTTTATTTAACAATTAGCAATTTTATATTAGCAGTTATAATTTACTAGTATATGTTAAGTAGTATTTAAAGTTATTTAAAAGCAAAAGAAAACTTCTTTCCAACAGCTTGTACAACTACAAGCAGAATAATATTTATATCTTCTTTAACAATATAAGTGAGACACACTGAAATTTGTACGTTTGTCATATTGTTGATGCTGTAACAGTAATTATAAGGTATTTTTATTCTAAGAAACCTGTTTTTGCATAAAAAACATAAATCTCTAGTTTTTAATAAATTTTTATTATTTTGTAACTAATATGTTATTTTTTTTGAAACAGACATCATGTCTGTTTTTACCTTCCTCCTAGGTTGCCACAATGCTTTTTAACAGATCTATTCAAAGGCAATAAAGGTAAAAATTGAGACTTTAAAACTGTTTGAAAGTATAAGACTTTTAAAATAGGCTTTGTATACTGCAAGCCTTTAATTCTTTGAAAAGAAATACGATTGGCAATGATATTGCTTTGAGCAGCAACTGTTTCTTTTATTTTTGTTTGTTTTTATGCTTTAACCTTGAATTTTTCAGCCTCAGCTTTGAAAAGAAATCTTCTTCTTCTTCTTACATTATTATTTTTTAGCTTTACTTTAGTTTGTATGGAAAACAAACTGCTATTTACTGATTCATCACAAAGTTCACTTTGTAATATGTTCTGCACTAAAGGTAAACAATAGCTTAAAGCTTATGCAGCTTACAACTTAAAACTATTAAGTATTAATTGCAAAGGTGTTTTAACTGCACTACAAACTACATTTTGCATAAGCAACCACATAGTAGTCTATACAGGTGTATGAACAGAAGTATGTACAAGCATGCCAAGTGGATTAACAGAAGTATATACAGGCGTGCCAGGTGGAGCTTGCAAAGGTGTTTTAACTGGTATTTGTAAAGGATTTGATAAACTTGATGTTTGTTGCAAAAATTTCAATTATTAACATTGTGAGTTCAGTACCCTAAACACCAAACACAATGCTTGAAAAGTCTTGTATATAGACATATTAAGCACATTATTATTATCACAAACTAGCTATGTCTTTTATGTTAACATATTAATATTTTCTGGTATCTTTTTACACTTTGCCTTATTTAGTTTTTTTCTTACATCTTTATTCTTCTTACATTGATTGTTTACTTCCTTAGACACAAATAATTAAATAAAATAGTTTTTAAAAAACAAAAAACACTTCATATATAAGCATATAACAACAATAAATCTAATATATTTGAATATCTATAATGTTAAGAAGAAACTATATTAATATCAAGCAAGTATATGATAACCTATCCTATGTATGGCTTTTAGCTTTAACAGTCTCCCAATCTTCTGAAATAAGAGATAATATAAAAGCTTTAAAGTTAGTTGCACAATTTTTCTCTTGTATATCAATGTTTTCTGCCATTAAAATAATCTTAGCAGTCTTTTTCATTACTGTTGCCTTTGTTGTATTCAAGCCAATTAGACTAAAAAGTGTGTTAGGAAGATCTAATCTATAAATTGGTGCTTTTCTATTATTCTTGCGCCAATCAATCTGTATATAATCTTTTTAATTATTTTTAACAAGTTACAAATGAATAATAACATCTTATTAATATGTTTTTGATTAATATCAGCAACCAACCGCTGGGCGCCCAGTATTTGAGTATCTTGTATAAACATCTACTGACTGCTATGTCAAAAATCTATCAATAATACAACTGCTTGATTATAAGATATAACTCTAGTAATTTTAGTAAATTGTTTCATCTTAAAGTTAACTGACTTACTAATGTTATTTGTTGGTTGATGGTCAGCACGAAAGTTTCTTTCAACTCTTCTTTGTGGAGTGTAATACTCTTTAAGTACAGATATTTTGCATTTAATCATGTAATAACAAAATTTTTTAGCTAATTAATCATTATTAAATGCTTTTCTCCTAAACAATTAATTAAATAAAAAATACATACCATAATAAGCATAACTTGTTCTTATTTGCTTTGATCTCTGTATTAATAAAATTAATTAATCTTTTTTGTGCTGATATTTTTTGATCGTTCGCATGATAAAAGTAATTTATCTAAGTGTACTGTTTTTGACATGTTATGTTTCATAAATAATGTTTGATATTATCAATAAAATGCTTTATGCAAAGCAAATGTTTTATTTATGAGAAGTGTTTTTTAAGCACATTAATAATAAATTGCTTTCCATCATGAAATATAGAATAGTTCCTATATACAGTTATACTAAACCTTTGCTTGATTTAAATTAAAGCTGTTTCATGTGTTTCTGCGTGATATCTTCAGCTTTGGTGAATTCATTGGCATATTTATAGTTATACGCTTTGTCATAATGCCTTTTGTTTTAAGTGGCATTGATTATTTCTCAGTAAAATTTAGTCAACTTTATATTGACCAATAAAATATCTTTAATGTTCACATGTTATTAACTTGTGTGTAACATAATAGCTTCTACTTTTTATATATTTTTAATTTTATTACCAATACACAACATATTATACATTATTAAAAGTGCAATGCATTATTGTAGTAATTTTATACATTTGTAACATATTATTATTCTTTTGTGTATCTATACAAGTGTGTTACTAACCTAATATATATAGTAACATGTTACTTTTTATAAATAGTTAAATTTCTTAAAGAGATAATAACTTGTTACCATTCTTTAAAAAGGCAATAACTTGTTACTTTCTCTAAATAACAAAAAAATTACACTTTTATAGCATATTAGTAATTTGTTTTTGTAAGCTAAAATGTTTCTTACATTAAAATAATTTTTATTAGTTAATAACAATCATTATGTCAAGCATTAACATCACAGGACACATTATTGAATATCATAAATATATTAAAAAGACAAGTTCTTACAGTGATTCTATATATCTTTACAAATATACTATAGATAATTCAAAAATACTGCTTATTTTAATGGCTCAGTATTTAATACTTGTAAAATTTGGAAAGCAAGTGGTAGATTATCACAAAAGTCTTGTTGAAACTACTGATGAAATTTTAATGGCAATGCCTGCAAATGTAAAAAACAATTTGAATGAACAACAAAAATATATAATATGACAAAATCTATTTACACAATAGAAGGTTTTACTTACAATATGAAAAAGCATTGATAGGTAAGCAGGATAACAAAGGTAAAATGAGATCTACATAGTTTTATAACCTGTGCAACATGATCTCAGTTCTTAGCATCAAACTTTTCAGTTTAAAACCTGTCCTACAGCACCTTTACTGTATAGGTTATGCTATTTTCTATTGCATCAGCATTTCAAAGGCAGCTTTAATTGTATGCAGAGATCCCCTGGCATTTATAAATTAGAAAGATGGGAGAAATATGGCACTTATGAAGCTGTACAAGCGTTAAAGCAAGAGAAAACACCACAAAAAGTAATTATAGTAGTATCTGACTTAAACAAAGAAGAATCAGAAAAAAAAGTAAGACAAAGCAAGAAAAAGATATCTACTAATACAAAAAAGAAGAAAAAGACACAAAAGACTAGTGATGTAGAGGACAAAGAGCATATTAGTGAAAGTTTACAAGAAGAAACTCCAAAGAAGAAAAAGAAAAAAAAGCAACCAATGAAGGCATCACAGGCTGATAAACAAGAATTAGCAAAGAAGATAAAGAAGTATGGACAAAAACAAAAAAGAAAGCTGGTTACTGATAACAAAGAATAAAATCCTATTACACTACAGAAATTTAAAAACGACACTGTAAAAAGTATTCAAAATACTGTTAAAGATGTAAAAGAAAGTAAAAGTGATATAGCACCCTCACTAAAAAAAGTCAAGATAACTTCTTTAAATGCTTTGTTCTCTTGGCAGATAAATAGTGATGATAAATTTATGTAATAAATTATTGGTTATAATATGTTTTTTTATGCTTTATTTTTCTGTTAACATGACTGACAAGTTAACACCACTTTCTGCTTATGCCAATAGTGATGCTATTGAGAATTATATTAGATGATATGTATTGAAGGATCTTATTAAACCCTTGCAACGCTTTACACTAACATATTTTGCACTATATATAACAACATATAATATACTACTTGGGTTTATTTTGGCAGTTTTTAACGCTTGGAAGTCAAAAGTAGTTTATTCAAGTGCAAAGTGGTTTAAACTACTAAAGTGTGTTGGTTTTTATCTGTTTGAATAAAAAAACTGAAACACTTTAATGCACAATATGACAAGTTTGAATGTTGGAGGGGAATTAAGCGTTTTAACAAATTATATGACAATTTTTAGTTTTATATTTTGAAAATTAAGATCTTATTATATATTCTAAATTGAAAAAAAGAGAATACATTTTGAAATTTCTAGTTAACAGCATGTATTATATAGTTATATGTTATTTGTGTGATGAAGATTGTCTAAAAAATCCTTTAATACAACCTTCTTATAGTAATAACAAGAACAACAGTGTTTTACCAAGACTTTATAAAAGATTTCCAACATCTTTGTTAGAAGATATTTGTAAGAAGGCCACATCTAGTGATAAAACTGCTACTACACTACAAGTGACCCTTGATGGGACAGAGTTGCAACCAAGAGACAGCAAGCAGCTTGAAAATATGCAAACAAAGCATAATAAGGCTATTCATAGCAAGGATAATGTTAAAAGTGTTTTGTTTTTGCAGTTTGATATTATTATGTCTTGAAATACAACTGTGATTAATCATTCTATTGTATTAGTACTTGCAGATGCTGTAAAGATTATAAAGCGACAGAAGAAAGTTATTTTGTATATTGATATTATATTTAACATCTCTTTAAGTTTTGCTACATTAATATCATTTGAAAATAAAGATCCAAAAACATAAAGTACAAACAGTAGCATTATATATACATCAGGTATATTAATAACTTGTTAATAACATATTATAAAATAACATCAAATTAAAAAACAAAAAAGAAGGCTATATAGTTGCAAATATATAAAATATTGTAAGTTTGTATTATAATATTACTCAATTTTAAATTGTTGAAAAGATTGTTTGAAGAGTTAATAGAGTGTTTGTAGAGCATAAAAAGATAAAGTTCAGTAGTATTCTAAATGATGTGCCTGTTGGACAACAATTATATAAAATGTTTTGCAATATTAAGAGAAAAAGTATACAAGACTTTTCCTTAAGTGAGAAGGTGTTTATAGCCTTATATGGAATGGATTTTATTATGTTTATAGAAGATATATTTGAGACAATTAATATCAACAATACTTTGATTATTACACAAGCATTGAAAAAGCTTGAAATTAAGAGCTTAACAAAGAATGTGAAAGATATAAATTAAAAAGGCACTAATTAAAAATAAAAATATTTTTGTAAAAACTATTACTAATTAAAATATTGTTTGAAAATATCACAAAGTTGTGCAGAGCAAATACACCAAGAATTAAGGATATATATACATTAAAAAAGTTTAGCATTGAAAACTAGACTATAGTTGTGTATTTTGTTTACTCATATTTATTTGATGGAAAAACAGAATATGTTATTGTGAATTCTCTTTTTATACAAGACAATGGTGATAATAAGGTGAAATACTTGGCTATTAGCGAATATAATACTAAATACTCAAATGATAATATAAATGATTTTATTTTTGCTAGTTTGAATTATATTGATGATTGGAGAGGAGGCTACTTTTTGTGTCATAATAAGCATATTGTTATAATTATTAACAAGTTGACAACTATGAATATAAATAGTGTAAAGATAGTCCACTTGATTAGTGATATTTTAACTGGTGTTCAAAATAGTTTGGACTATATAATGCCTAAATGGTTTGTTTGTCATTTAAAAAAGAAGAAATCGAACTTAAATCCATTAAGTATAAGTTTTTTAATATTAACGTTATAGTAGAGAAGTATAAGATATATTCTCTAACGTCTAAGATCAAGATATAGCAAAATCAATTGTATATATTAGGTATTAATGTAGTTTGTAAAATGCAAATAATATTTAAGAAGTGGAATAACACAAAAACTGCTCGTATAAATAAGTATAACAAGATTGTCTGTGTTTTAAGTATCTGCAAAAAAGGTAATATATCAGATATGTTTGATAATAGTGCATTTGTTTTAAATGGTAAGCATAATATATTATATTAACTTTATTAGCAAATGTATTAGAAATTGCATGTAGAACAAATTTGTCAAAAAAAGAATTTTTAAAAGTAAAAGTAAAAAAAAAGAAGATTTAAAAAAGATAGAGGAAAAAAACCAGATATTCCAGTTATCAAAACTGCCTTAGCATTAATGCTACAAAATTATTTTAAAAAATAAATATTTTATTTTTTATTTGTAATGTATGAAATGGCAGATGACAGTGAAGATGTTGTTATTATTACTATTCAAATATTATTGATAATGGCTACACAGAAACCTCATCATACAACAACTATAATTTTACTACTTGCTGATTGTATCAAAAAGAAACTGCTAATTATTACTTGGTTGTATAGTGGTGCAAAAACATTTAATAAGCACGTGAAAGAAAAAATTAAAGTAAACAAGCTAACTACGAAGACAGAAATACTAGAAAATTTATTAAAAACCATAGATGATTAAATAAGTTTGTATAATATAATATATCATAATGAAATATAGATATAATTAATATATTAATTGATAAGGAGGAAACAAAGAGTTTTTTAAAGAATATTATATCTAATAAAGATGAAAAGTCAGATAAAAAATTTAATAACACGTAAAAAGAAAAGATTAATAAGTAAAAACAAAAGCAAGCAAAAACTGTAAAACAAAATCTAGAAAAGATGTTACTTTTTGATTTTATAAGCTTATTAACAGACAAGTCGCTTGAAAAGCAGAAAGGTAGCTTATTTTCTTAACTAATCTCTAGTTTGTGATATAGTTCAGAAAAAGATTGATGTTATTTATAGCTCAAACAATATATCAATCTTATCTATCATGTCTGTTGGTTAATTAAAAGAGATTTGTACTATTAGAGAGAGTAAGAAGAGTAATTATAGGAGAAAGTATTGTATATTATATATGCAATTAGTAAAGTTGTCTATAAGATAAAAAAGAGATAGAAAGCTGATGCAAATGATATTAAGTCAAGTTTTTATAATAAAGCAAAAGATTTTAACAAAAAACCATTTAATAGCTATGTTTAGATGCAATTAGGATTTTCAGCAAGAATAGTACATCGATATGAAGAAGCAGCAGATTTCTTTGATAAATTTCCCTTATTTCTACTCTAACAGATTAAAGTTGCTTTTATGACCATGCTGAAAAGAGATTAGATATTTAAAAGAGAATCCAAAAATGTATATAACATTAAAGTGAAGAATAAAAAAAGAAAAAAACATATAAAAATAACATATTACTAACATTTTAAGATTGTTGTTTGCAAGCTAAGTGCTTTTTTTAAACGTACAGTTAAAAAATATCTGGTTTCATCTCACAAAGACTTTAATGCAAATATTGTTGATCATATTGTTTGTAATAATGCTGATGCTGTTTGTATTGTTTGTAATGATTACTAGAGTGATAACAACATTAACTTTTACATATAAGAATAATTGCCAAATATATCAAATACCAAGGCAATAAAATTTCATATATTTATATTTTAAATAATAATTGTTAATGTTATAAGATCTAAATTATATCTTTATCAAAAATATGCTTTGCCTTCAAATATAATACCAATTACATGCCTAGCAAAATACTTTTTTGTTGTTAACATTGTATTAGACATAGAAACAGCCAGGCCAATTCATTGTGTATTATTACTGTGTAGCGTTATGTAAGACAAAGATAATTACTTTTTTATTGATATAGTATGTGCTGATAGCCTTAATATTTACAATGTATACGAGCATACTTTTAATAATAGAATAACAGTTATACAAGGAATTTAAAGTTTTTTTGAGGAGTTATTATTTAAAATAATGCAAGAAAAAAGATATGTAGCACTAATCAGTTATTCAGAAGTAGTACAAGTTAAAATGCCAAAGCAAACAAATGGTTAGAGTTGTAGTTTTTAGGTATTAATGTATTTGAAGTTATTATCACATAATTCTTGGAGATTGAAAGATTTAAAACCAGATAGTAATAAGTGGAAGGTTGTTATACAAAATACTTAAGATCTTTATTCATCTCATTTGCGCCAAATTGAGATGTACACTCAAGATTTAGCTTGTAGAGTTGAGAATAATATAGAACAGATATAATGTCTGTTTCAAAAAAATAACATGTTATTAATAAAATAATAAAAATTTATTAAAAACTAGATATTTACATTTTTTATTTGAAAACAAGTTTCACAGAATAGGAATACCCTAATTATGTAGTCAGTTTTTAACTCATTGACCTGTAAAGACACTGCTATGCCAGAAAGCTATGGAAAAGCGCTTATTGTTGAAAGTGCTCCTATTTTTAGCACTATCAAATATTATTTAATCCAACGTAGAAAAGCCAAAAAATCAAAGCAATTATTTAGATATATACCAAGCATCACTGCAAATTAAGATAATAACAACACAAGTTATGAATATTATGCTGCAGCTGCAGCAATTCAAGTTATCTAAGATAAAGTTCTGCCAAGTACTTATCTTTTAAAGGGGTATTTGAACGTGTTACATTACACTAAGAAGGACATAATTGCCTGCTTTAAACAGTACATGAACTTGGATGAAGGCATTATAAGAGGCTTCGAACTATTGCAAAGGGTTCCACCACTATTTGATGAAGGAAAAGATGCGTCAAACAAGATGCTGGTTGAAAAGCCAAAAACATCAAAGAGAGTCATCAAAAAGACGCAAAGATCGCCAAGTCTTAAGTAAAAATTATGCAAATGCAAGCATGTACATATCAAAACTCTAAAGCAGAAAAGAGGTAAATCAAAGAAATGTGCTTGTATTAAAGAAGAAAAGGAAGAGAATGATGACAAAAAATGCAACAATGAACATAATACCATTGGAGGTTTACTTACACAAGATATGAAACTAAATGAAGACACTGAAGAATAAAAATTTGCTTTTCTTTATTTAATATTTTATTTTTTTGTATAATATATTTAAAAGGATTCTACAAGGTGGCAAACAGAATCTGTTTTTTAGATGATCTCATATTTTGCTTATTTCTTTTTATATTATTTTGCTTGACAATAAGAAGGCTATTTATAATTTTAAGTTATATAGAAGTAATTTTAATTCTAATAAGAAAAATACATATTTTAAAAG
>JAESGV010000595.1_pt1 | contig 15799 bp, 8 predicted proteins | sample 9269781 | NCBI WGS metagenome assembly JAESGV01 (sample SAMN15741586, study PRJNA653496) | algae metagenome | isolation source: Tildeniella torsiva UHER 1998/13D and co-occurring heterotrophs from... | place: Slovakia: Slovak Paradise National Park, Hrabusice, Kosice Region | collected 2000-01-01 | reverse complement strand
ACGGGCACATCTTCGTTCTATAGCTATTAGATATACAACTACAAACTTACCAATAACTTTGATATGACTCCATCGTTGAAGTCGTATTCAAACTGCAAAACTCCCAAATTGGTTCCAAAAGGTCCTGCTTGATGTATGTATGTTTTTCCCTTTCCTACTGATCGGTTTACCAAGTAAATGTGATGCGTATGGGAACTAATGTGAATATCTACAATTGGTTTGTTCTTCGATCTCTTCTTTAGTGCATCCATTAATCGTACATCTTCTGGTTCTCCTGAATGGGCAAGCATGATGACAACTTGTGCACCATGTTTCTCACGTAGCTCATTAGCTACATTAATAGTCTTCTTTACGTATTTTCTCCATTGGAGTTTGTTTCTTCTCTTTTGTTTGAATCCATCAAATAGTAAACATTTTCGATAAGCAACACTCAATTGAGCTGCATTAGGTCCAAACATTCCCATTATGCCTACTTTTAGAGTTTTGCCTCGAGAATCAGTTAATTCTTTGAGTACAAATGGCGTAATGTATGGTGACTCGCTTGGAGATCCTGATTTGTCCACAGTTATGGTTGCTCTTGGTGGTGCATACTTTGCATCGCCTTCTCGAGTTAAGTTGTTGAACTGTGCACACTCATCCATGTAGTGAATGTTCGATAAAACTACTGGTAGTGGTGTATAGTACTTGTTTTGCGATTTATGAAGCAAGTGATAAATTCCTCGCTCAGTAGGGTCGAATTCGTGGTTACCAAACGTAGTGGCATCGTATTTGCAATCTGTCAAGAACTTGAGCTCAATAGCACCGAACTCGTTATAATATTTCGAGATACTAATTAAATGCATTAACGATCCGCTGAACCAATCTCCTGCATCAACTGTAAGCGTCGTATTGGGTTCCATCTGTTGCATGGTGTCTATTGCATATTTCAAACGAGCATAGTGGCCACGGGCAGGGTTGTTGTCTGGTCCTGCACCGTCAAAGTGGGAATGTAGATCCGATGTGTGCAATCTAAAGCGTTATATTAGTTTTGATGCACCTACAGGTTGAATTGAAATGTATTGTCTGTTGGTTGCGGTTTTTCCAGGTTGGCTTTGTCTGCCAACGTTAGAGATAGTATATGCAGTAGTGCTACTGCCAATAAGTATCGTATCATTGTTGTCAAATGTTTGTGTTTGAGCTAAAAATACTTAGGGAACAATTTTTAAAAACTTAGCACTTAAAATAAATTCGTAATTCATTCTTGATAAGCACTGGTTCACACCAAAGAAACTCTAGAGCATCACTTTTTGGAATTTTTGACCATGTAACCGTTACAAATTGAATTGTTGGCCTTGCTATTGCCGCGCAAACAATGAGTGATAAGCCAACAGAACAACAAACACCAATAAGAAGTAGAAGTAAGAAAAGCACTCGCAGAAGAGTAACAGAGACTCAAAGTGAATTGTCAGAACCAACACGTGTGTCTAAAACAACAAAACGCCCTCGCGAAACCGATGATCAAACAGAGAAAAATGAAATAGTAACACCACCACAGAAAAAGACAAAAGTAACTGTAACATCTCCAAATCACGTTGGCGAAACCTTTCCAAGAAGACCTTTTAAACCAGTTCAAAATAGTCGTATTGGCCGCTATTCAAATGTTAAAACGTAACCAAGAACTGTCTTTCGAAAAGATACGGTCACAAGTTGAACTCATGCTACGACACGAATTTGTTTTGAACGACATGCGCAAACTTCACAGCATCATGCCACATGCGTTTGAACTGTACTGGCGCGAAAACGCTCTTTATGTTCGCTTCAAAACACCTCTAAGTGATAGTTCCGATTCAGATAGTTACACGCAACAGTTCTACAGTTTAATTTCCCAATTTACAGAACTCGTTGCCAAATTAACAGAACCACCAACTCATAGTGACATACCACCGTTACCAAAATCACCAACTCGAGTATTCCAAAAACCAAAGCCCATTACTGGTATGCCACTACAAGAGCCTGTAGATTCAGTTACTGATTTGATTTTGAAAAACCAAGACATCAAGAGCAAACTTCGAACAGTCATCAAAGTAGACAAAAACACAACTAGAAAAGTAAATGTCGATTCAGTGTTAACGCGAGAAACTCAAGAGTTGATAGAAGCAAGGGAAGCGCAACAAAAATTGACAGAAGAGGCTCTAAAAGATTTAGATAGAAGATACTTGATAAGTTCTTCGATAGAAACTGCAAACATTATTGATAATTTATTACTACCCGCAAGCACAACGGATAAATCAGGAATGATGCTTGATCAATTGCACAAAAAGATTGTCTCTCGAGATAGAAAGCAGAAACCACTACGAGAGGTGAAGCAACATGTACAACTATTAGTAGAGAAGGTACCAGAGTGGTGTTCTTTGGAGAATTTGAAATCAGATACATCCAAAGTTGTTTTTGTGATGAACAGAAGAGTACCGTTCTCCAAAGTACGTGAGAAGTTGGAGACTCTATTGAAAGCGTCAAAGTAAATAACTTGTACTAGCTACTCGTGAGTTTTCACTTCTCTTTGTAAAATTGTTCACAGTTGCCGCTTCACACAATGAGCGAGAATGATATGGATGTAGACGACTTCTTCGCCGATATGATGAAGACAGAAACCAAAAACATCAAAATTATTCAAAGTGTCGTGCAAGAAAAAAGTGTTAAACATATTGAACATTCAAACGTGCAACCATCGAGTCCACAACCTTCGCAAACACTAGAGTTTGAAATTAAAACCGCGCAGGAAGTTCTTCAGAATTTACAGCGAGATATAAACTGTTTGTCAAGTACCGATAGGTCAATACGAAAAAATGCTGCGAGTAAAATCAAAACACTAATGGATCAATGTATAAGTACCAATCGCGTGGACGTACTAGCATATATATACAGTCACATGGACCAATCTATACTGAATCTCTTTTCTGATCCAATAGAGAGCATTCGCGAAGTGAGCGTGGCAATAATGAATAGTTTTGTCACGCAATTAACAGCAGATGAACTCGGAGATTCATTTACTATGATCATTCCTGCAATCAATGGACGGTTAACAAGTAGAAAAGAGGACGAGTTTTGGATTGAACAATCTGAAGAAGTACGAACAGTTCTAAATCGACTATTAACCAATTGTGTTCGAAAATTCTCGAAACGTATTGGTCACGCTCACTATACAGATAGCATTGTGGCTATTCTCAAATCAAGTTTTCATGACTTTCATGGAATCATCAAAGAGGCAAGTGTTTGCTCAATTACACTATGCAACGAGTTATCAGACCGTATTAATTTATTTGCATCGATACTAGTTAAAGCTACTAAACACAACTTGACCCATAACCGTTCCGACGTTCGTGTTGCCGTTTTGCAAGCGATACAGTATCTCATGATACATTGCAAAGGAAATGATGTTCCATTGGAAGATTTAGATCCTATTTTCCACAACATGATCATGACAGACCAAACAGCAGCAGTACGAGAAGCATTTATGGAAATGGTCCATTATTGGGTGCTCCATTGGATCGAGTACTTTACCTATCGCTATCACATCGTATTCTACTGTTTAGTAGGACTCACAGATGAGATTGCCGCGATCAACAACAGTGCGAAACTAGCACTAGAAGCAGGCGGAAGAATATTTATCAAAGACAACGAGAAAGAGTACGAAGAGATGGTTGAGTATGAACGCATGAATCCAAACAACTACCCAGAACGACCTCCACTTTCCGTAAGAATGTTGGTACGAGATGTTGGAAATGTGAAAAAGATTGTAGACAAGTTACTCGCAGATTTGTTTGATTGGACAATCAAAAAGCGAGTGAGTGCTTCAAAAGCACTGTACGCTCTTATCGTACACACAGAAGAGTACATTACGCAACATTTGGAGAAGTTAATACCAAACTACATTCAAGTATGCGATGATGATGAACCAACTGTCAAGGAGTCAACTCTAAGTGGAGCAATCCAACTTACAGGTCGATACGTCACACCAGAATCATATTTGAGGTTGATATCAGCATACTTGAGGCCACAGTACTCTGCCTCTCCAGTCAAGATTATCAACACGTTAACAGTACTCACGTACTTGATACGAGGAAAACAAAAGGCATTCCCAAACGATGCACAATTTCTACAAGAACTAGGACATACACTAGGACAATCACATCTCTATGAAAATGCACAAATCAAATCTACACTCATGACATGCCTAGAATCAGTTATCAGCAATGCTAGTTTGAAACCACTATTCCAAGACCCATCTATATCTTCACACTATTTTTATTTGATATTGGGAAATGACAACGTCACACAGGCATTGGCAAATGCGAGTGATAAGAGCGTGAGTGATCTCTATGAAGCCCACTTTGAGGCTGTTCTAGATAGAACACTTGTTGATATGAACAAGTGGGATAAAACAAGTGCAAACTTGCAACTGTTCCAAGCGTTGGTCACAAAATCAAGTTCTATCACGTTAGAACGATACATGACTGTGGACTCGCGTTTGACACAAGTATTAACACGCCACATGAATGAAGATATCAAGAACTCTGATCCAATTGTTTGCTTGACGTTATTTGCGATATTGAACAAGCTACTAGCAGACCACGGAGAAGCCGTCAAGAGAAATAGACCATTTTTACTCAAGATCATGAATAACATCGTGTCTCCTCACTTGGTATGGAGAAATGGTCCAATTCACGTTGAAATGAGAAAAGCAGCAATGGCATGTATGACATGTGTTCTTCGTCAAAAGATGGTACAAGGAGAGGAAGTAGTAGACATGCTACCGCATATTACATCTGCAATAGAAGAAGATGCACCGCATATACGAGTAATTACGTCAATTCTTGTTGCAGACTACTTGGAGTTGACAGCACCACTCCTAGAAGAGAAGCAATGGAAAGATTGGGTCGATGTGATCACTAAACAAGGGTTAAACGATGAAATTGATCAAGTAAGAATGCAAGTAGCGAAAGCCAGCGCGATTGTGCTAAAATACGTACAAAACCCATTGAGAGAAAACTTACTTTCGGCATTGTTTATTCATATTGATGATGAATCGAGTGAAGTCCGTGAGACAGTGTACAAAAGCCTTGCAGATTATGCACAGTCGTGTAAGAAAGAAGATGGGACAGTCGAGCAGTTGGTACAACACATTATGAGATTAAAACCTAGACTCTTGCGTGCAACTGATCTAGTTACACGCTTAGAGAGTGTGCTTGTTAATGTATAATTGTGCTTTGAGATCTATCGTGATGGGCATCATAAACCGGTTCGTGCAGCATGCTCTAATAAAAGCAAACTTGATAGGCACGTCGTGTCATACTTGTCAAACCAAAGTTCAAAAAGTTCTCTGCCTCTACATGACTGACTCAAGGATTAACGTGTACGCGGACGAGAAGCTTAAACAAGAGTTTCTACCTGGTACGCATGATAGCGATATATTTAACTAGTTAACAGTTTTATTATTTTTCAATGTTACACCAACAGGAAATCTGTTCAAAGATATCACGCTTCTTGCTGAGGCTATTGACGGAACAAATATGAACACAAAACTAACTCGTTATTTCTTTCAGTTTTACGACAGAGTTTGTGGCTATTAATGTATTAATTTATTGTAGAACGGTGATGGAACAATAGACAGAACAGAACTAGGCAGTATTATTTCAGATATTGGTGAGGCCATGGGCGATGCTGATATGCAAAACATTTCCACTAAACAACTCGACGATGCAATGGCTATTCTCGACACAGACAATAACGGTCAAGTGGATTGGTTAGAGTTCAAAACTTGGTTTGATCAGTTAATGGTAGTGTTAAACCGTTTTGATTTTAACATTTAATAGCGCGCCGAAGACGCAGAAGAGGAGTTGGATGAATAAATACTTTTTCATCATTGTTAAAATACATATTCCTTCACGTGGTTCTATCCGTAAGTGGTTTTATCGCCATAACACGAGAGTACGATTTTGTAGGATAATAGTACTCCAGCACATGAAATGAACTATTTGACGTCAACGTAGGTGGTTCTTCAAGTGAACGTTTTTCAGGTATCTTCTCCAATGGTATTGGAAGGTAATCGCTAATGAACTGTACGAAGCGCAACATCGTGCAATAATTATACTAGCAATGCTCTTTTAATTACGCTTTGCGAATCCAAAACTGTAGTCCAGACTTACCAGCTCAATGCAGCTAAAATTGCTGTTTTGATAGTTGAGGTTCAACAACGGTTTTGAGAGTTTACAACTCTCCGGTCAATTTCAATTAACTTAAAACGGCTTGTGTTAAAAATCAATTCTCTTCACACGCTAACGCAAATACATCACATTGAACATGGGAAAGAAAGACCTCAAAAACAAAGTAACCAAGAAAGCCGAATCATCTGACGATGACTCATCCAGCGAAGACGAAAAGGTAGTCACTAAGAAGCCAGTACAAAAGAAGCCAGTCGAATCTGACTCTGACTCATCTGACGACGAACCAAAGAAGCCAGTCGCTGATAAGCGCAAGAGACAAGAATCATCTGACTCTGATTCTGATGACGAACAAGCACAAAAGAAGGTCAAAACAAATGCTGGTGAAGCTGTCAAAGCTGCCAAGCAAGAAGTAGCCGAAGAAAACGATGAAACTGAAGGTACTGATGAAAACGTCAAACACGAAGTATTCGTAGGTAACTTGCCATACGATATCTCTGAAGACAACATTGCTGAAATCTTCGGTGAGTGTGGAGAGTTTTTGGCCATCCGTGTACCACCAGGCAAGGGATTCGCATTCATGGAATTCAGCTCCGCTGCTGAAGTTGCCAAGGCAGTCGCAATGAACGGTGTTGACTTTAACGGTCGCGCCCTTCGCGTCAACGACGCCAACAAGAAGGAACAAGGTGGTGGAAAGAGCTTTGACAACCAATACACCGTTATCGTCAACAACATTAGCTTTGTAACCACTCAACAAGACATCGAATCAGCATTCGGCGAATGTGGTGAAATCGAATCATGCAGACTACCAGTCTTTGAAGACTCTGGCAGAAGCCGTGGTTTTGCATTCATTACCTTCAAGACTGTAGAAGCCAAGCAAAAGGCTTTGGAATACAACGACACTGACCTCAACGGCAGAACTATCACTGTACAAGAACCACAACCCAAGCAAGGTGGTGGAGGAAGAGGCGGTGGACGCGGTGGCGGCCGTGGTGGAGGAAGAGGTGGCTTCGGTGGTGGAAGAGGCGGTGGACGCGGCGGTTTCGGTGGAGACCGTGGTGGCCGTGGAGGCTTCGGTGGTGGAAGAGGTGGAGGACGCGGCGGTGGCCGTGGTGGCTTCGGAGGAGGCAGAGGTGGAGGACGTGGTGGCTTCGGAGGCAACTCTGCTCCATCCTTCAGCGGTCAACGCAAAAAGTTCTAAGACTCTCCATTTTTCTAAGGTAGTTCATGCGTCTGTGTATTGACTAGGCTCTACTACATACTTAAACATTATTTAAACATGGGTCTGGTTACTTCTCTTTTTTTAGACTCATATACAGTCAAACACACTAGGTTCTGCGACTTGGGTTCATTGCGACTTGGGGTTAGATTCAATAAAAGCTTCGGCAGCAATTGATCTTTCATCATTGTTTCAATTGGCTTCAATTGCAATTTTCATTACGTCTAACTTTATTCTTTCTTGCTAGGTTAACACAATACATTGTAGTATTAAGGTCGAACATTAAGTCTTCTGATTCTTCGAGCGAATGTCATACAAATGCTCGTTCATTTTGTTCTTTACACGCAAATTTGAGCTCAGACCATGGTAACACGCGTAGACAACAATTTTTGGCCAAAATATTTGACTAGATAATAAACGAAAGTATTTGCAACCAGTTTTATTGTAAGCTAACAGATGTTATGTCACGAGCCAACAAAGTGAAAAGTACAACATTATGGGAGATCACGCAACAGAAACATTTTGCGCCTTTCTGAGTGACGACATAATTCATATAATTGCACAATATACAGAGATATCAGCAAAAAATTACTGTACACTCATGCAGGTTTGCGCTGCGTATCATAGAGTATTTTCATCAGACAAATACTGGAAGAAAATAATTGTTGATAGATACCCATACAGCAGCCAAGCAGTAACACAAAACTTCAGAAACGTTTTGACCAACATGAACACATATCATCAACAATGCAGCAAAAAAACAAAAAAGCAAATATTATATGATGCTTTTGAGCCAAAGATAGTAATCTTTTGATCAAACAACTTACAAAAGGCAATTCTAGGAAGCGAAAACGTTGGAAATATGTCGCTAATGTACACGTTCGTTTCAGGAGTTCCAGTAATGGAATGGGAAGACACCTGTCATATAGACGAATGGTATGCATAGAGAACAAAACTAATTACAATAGTTTTCGGAAAGCCCTAACGTTGCACAAGAATATCTATATTGCCGAGTTTCTAGTTGTACCATATACATTACGAACACATGATCCATTATTACATGCATCACTCAAGGAGCGTCTTGTTCGTGGCGCACATGGATACATATTCTCGTTCGCAGTAGACGATGCATTGTCATTTGCAAAATTAGAGGAGGAGATTCAGTACGTGCTCAAACACAACATGGCTCCTATGCTGATCATGGGCAACAAAAGTGATTTGGATAGGGTAGTACCATATTCTCAAGCAAAAGAACTTGCCGACAAGTATAATTGTCCCTACTTTGAAACAAGTGCCAAATTGAATACAAATGTAACTGAAACAATGACAAAAATCGCAGGAATGGCAGTCGAAAAAGGGTGTAACTTTGAAGTGATCATGAAAGAGTTTAGTGAGGGGAAAACGCTAAAGCAGAAAAAATGTTCAATGATGTAGTCGCGCTGTACAAGATTACAAGAAATTGGCAAGTTGGCTCTGGAGTAGCTCTCAACATTTGAACAGCCACCATGGCATCTGCACCAGAACAAAGTGAGTTTCTTCACACTCTTCTCACAATTAGTCATTTCTGGAGGCACAACTTATAAAAAATATCTCGACCAAAAAAAAGCGGCATGTTTTGCGCCCATTGGTTTCGAAAATGACCCAACGTAATAAAGAATAGAACAAACTCACCGTATAGTTATCAATTCAAATACCTATGGGATAAAGATCGGAAGAAACCCTATTTTGCGAATATTGCATCGAAAAAGACTGTATGGAAATTACCAGAAGTAACAGTAGCACCACCACAACCTGTTGCGACAGCAATATCGCCGAGAGAAGAAGCACGATTAAAAAAAGAAGAGGAAGATCGAATTAAAAAACAACAAGATGAGCAACGCGCAAAACAGCAGGAAGAGGAACTAAAATTGCTGGAACAAGGCAAACAAAACGGTGGTACAGTGGATACGAAAAATGAAAACGATCGATTGGAGCAGGAGAAAATCGAAGCTGCACGTATCGAGAATGAGAAGAAATTGGCTCAAGAAAAACTCGAGGCCGAGCGAATTGAAAAAGAAAGAATCGAAAAAGACAGATTAGAAAAGGAGAGAATCGAAAAAGAACGAATTGAGAAAGAAAACGCAGAGAAAGAACGTTTGGAGAAGGAAAAGCAAGAAGCTGAACGATTCGAAAAGGAAAAAGCAGAGAGAGAAAGAACTGAAAACGAGAAAAAGCAGAAAGAAGAACAGGAACGAATTGAAAAACAACGTGCTGAAGATGAACGATTGGAGAACGAAAGAATCGAAAAAGAACGCCTCGAAAAGGAGCGAATTGAACGAGAACGCTTGGAAAAAGAGCGACTTGAAAAAGAAGAGGCAGAACGTTTGGAAAGAGAACGACTTGAAAAAGAACGCATCGAGAAAGAACGATTAGAAGCTGAACGTCTAGAGAAAGAAAAGGCAGAAAAAGAACGTCTAGAAAGGGAGAGGATAGAAGCTGAACGACTTGAGAAAGAAAGAGTTGAAAAGAATCGACTAGAAGCTGAAGAAAAACAAAGATTGGAAAATGAAAAGAAGTTAGCCCTAGAAAGAGAGTTAGCTGAAGAAAAGGCTAGAATAGAAGCTGAGGAAAAAAGAATTCTAGAAGAACAACAAGAGAAAGAACGATTGGATCGTGAACATGCGGAAAAGGAACGAATAAGAGAACTCGCAGAAAAACAGTTCCAAGAAAAACTCAAACGAGAAGAAGAGGAAAGATTGCTTCAAGAACGCTTACGTAACGAGCAACTAGAACGAGAACGATTATTGAAAGAACAACAAGAACAAGAAGCACGCGAAAAAGAAGAACGTGAACGGCTCGAGCGAGAAGAGTTGGCTCGTAAGGAAGCAGAACGACTAGAGAACGAACGAATTGAAAATGAACGGTTAGAGGCAGCAAGAATTGAGCATGAACAAAAAGAAAGAGAAGAAAAAGAGTTGTTAGAACAGGCTCGTTTGTTGAAGATTGAACAAGAACGACTTGAAAACGAACAACGAGAAAAAGAGCGATTAGAGCAGGAGCGTCTTGAACACGAACGAATTGAACATGAGAGAAGAGAAAAAGAACGATTAGATAAGAAGCGTTTTGAAGAGGAGGAGCGAATGAAAAAAGAACACGAACAAGTAGAGCAAGATAAAAAAGCTCGACTTGAACTAATTGCTCTAGAACAACAACAAGAAAGAGAAAGAAGAGACGAAGAAGCTCGTTTAGAAAAGGAGCGAGAACTTGAAGTTCAAAAACAACTAGAACGAGAAAAGAAAGAACAAGAGAATGCAAATTCAGAAGAGTCTCCTCGTATGTCTAGATTGGAAGCACGTAAGAGTGCTAGAAGAGCAAAACAAGAGCAAGAAGAAAAGGCAAAAGAGGAGGTTGAGAAGCCAATAGAATCACCAGGTAGACAGAGCAAACTTGAAGCGCTGAAAAGTGCTAGAAAAGCACGTCAAGAGCAAGAAGAGAAACAAAAACTTCAAGAACAAGAAAGACTAGAACGCGAAAAGCAAGAAAGAGAAGAACAAGAGCGACTGCAATCAGAGCGCGAGGAGACACTCCGCAAAGAAGAGGAGCAAAAACGTATTGCTGAAGAGAACGAGAGACAACGATTAGAACTTGAACATCTAGCCAGACAAAAAGAAGAACAAGAGCGTATTGAACAGGAAGCTATCAGGAAGCGTCAACAGGAAGAATTAGAACGCGAAGAGGCTGATAGAAAACGACAACAGGAAGAGTTAGAAGAACAACAAAGAAAAGATAAAGATGCAGAAGAGCAACGGAATCAGCAACGACTTGAGGCTATGAAAAAAGCTCGGCTAGAAAGACAACAAGAAGAAGCACTTCTCGAGAAACAAGAGCAAGAGCGAACTGAAAAAATAGCCATGCAAGAGTTGGAACGATTCGAAGAAGAACGAGCTCAAAAAGAACGTGAACGACAAGAAAAGATCGAATTAGAAATTCAAGCAAGTGAACAACGCAAACAAAGTCGATTAGAAGCGCTTAAAGCAGCAAGACAAATTAGACACGAACAAGAGCAGCGAGATCAAATAGAAAAGGAAATCATTGAGCAAGAACCAAATGTACTTGCTAGAATCGAACATGAACGACATGAAGTAGAGAAAGTAATCGAGCATGAAAGATTAGAAAATGAAAGAAGATTATTAGCAAATCTTGATCGAGAAAGAGTCGAATTTGAACGAGCAGAAATGGAACGATTAGCAAGACATGAAAAAGAAAGGATAGAAGAATCGTTACGAATAGCGAATGAAAAAGTCTCACATGATCAATTAGAAAGAGAGAAACTAATAGAAATGTCAAGAGAAGCAGATCGTTTAGAGTTGTTACGTATTGAACAAGGGAGAGAAGAAATTAAACGTCAAGTAGAGCGAGAAAAACGTGATAGAGAAGCTAAAGATGCAGAAGAACGTGAACATCGTGAACGCATTGCAAAACTTCGAGAGGAACGAGAACGTCTTGAACAAGACATTATGGAAAAAGAGCGTTCTTTGTTAGATTTAAGTACTGGATCGCCAACAAAAGAACACAATCGACTTGAAGAGCTCAAAAAGAGAAGAGAAAATCGTCAAAAACGAGACTTTGATGAGAAACTCAAACTAGAAGAAGCAGAAAGAGTAAATCAATACGAAAAAGAGTTACGAAGAAGAGAGGAAGTGCGACGATTACAAGAAGAGCAGCAACGAATTGAACTTGCAGAGGAGGAGCGTCGACTACGAGAAGAGGTACGTGCAAAAGAACACGCAGAACGAATAAAGCGCGAAGAGCACGAACGACTTCAACTAGAGCTCTCCATGGAGAGACAGAGAAAAGATGCTGAAAAATCAGAACTATTTGAAAAGAAATTGGCAAGACCTATCATCGCAGTAGATATAGATCAAGTGTTATCTAGATTTATAGAGTTGTTTATTGACTACTATAATCGTACGTACTACGACCAACCACCATTGCGACTGGAACACTTCACGACTGCTTCTCGGCTACATACTGTACTAGGTGTATCAGAACAACAAATGAACATAATTTTAGAAGGATTCTACGAGAGTGAAGAGTTTGTTTATCAAGAACCACTTAGCGATGAAGCACAAGAAGTTCTAGAAAGATTAAAACGACAGTTCGATGTCGTAGCCATCACAGATAGAGCTCCCAACTTGAGAGATCATACTCAACAATTCCTGGACGATCAATATCCTGGAATATTTGCACGTGCAGTAATGGGATATAAGTTCACAAAAGCAGATATATGTAAACAAATCTCTGCTAGTATTTTGATAGACGATTCTCTAGAAGAGATAACTCATGCAGTAACAGCACAAGAGGGTGTAAAAGGTGTGCTGTTTGGCTACTATCCATGGAACAGATGTCGTGACGATGACGACTACTTGTTGCCAGAAAAAGTTGTTCGAGTACGAGGTTGGAGTGATGTTGAACAAGCAGTTTATGAGTTACTTTTACCTGAAGATCAAAGTATGGAATACAGACTCTTGAGAGAAGCAAGTATGGATAGATCACTAAACAGGTCCACCAGTAGTGCCAACTACTCTCCCAAAGAGACTTATGTTGCTTCACCTACGCGATACCCAGTGCGTTCTCCTACAAAGAATATTTCGCCAATTTTGACACCAACTAGGCAGTCTAGAGAAGCTCCTTTGAGGTCACCATCGTACAGAAGTTCTCCTGTTCAACTTACACCTAATCGAGGCTCTCCAAGTAGAGTAACACCTCAACGTGTATCATCACCACAGCGAAGAAGTTCTCCATCACAACAATATGGAGCGTATTCTATTCCACGAACAACGCCGCAGAAAACTCAACCACATTCTCCTGCACAGCGAACTACTCCTCAACAATCGTATGTCCAACGGGGAACGCCACCTCAACAAAATTACACTCCTGAACGAACAGCTCCATCACGAGTTGTTACACAACAAATTACTCCAAATAGAGTATCGCCTCAAATTGTTCAGAGAAACTCCCCTGTACAACTCACTCCAACACGACGCTCTGCATCACCAACCAAATATGTATCCTACAGCGAAGAAACATCGTACACTCAAGTTACACGTTCACCAAAGAAAACAGTGTATGAGCATAGAACAACATCTACTCACTTCTCTCCTGTTCGACAAGCCTCACCCACTAGAATTGTTCGAGAGTTACCTACAGTTGATTGGATAACCACAGAAATATCACCAGGCAAACAAACACTCGTACGTGCTCAACTATCAGGAGCATCAACACCAATTGATGACAGTGATCTTGAGGAACAAATCGCTCGTGAGCATGAAATGGCCGAGTCTATTGCTCACGCATCAGCAGAAACTGTAGCTAATAACTGGAAATCTGATATTCTCGGAGCAGTCTTTAAAGAAATTCAAGAAGTAGAGCAAGAAATTACTATGGCATCTACAGTAGAGGGAGAAGAATCACAAATCAATGGCGACAATGTAATTTTGAATGAGACAACAGGACTAGTTGAAGCTATCTCGCTCACATCTCTATTAGACAAAATAATCTCTACTAGCGGAGCAGGAGAACTCGCTACCCACTTCTTCCTCACATATCGTATGTTTACCACTACAGAGGTAGTTCTAGATCAAATACTGTTGCGTTACCAGAAACGACCATCAGTATATGTACTAAATACACTCTTGGCATGGCTAGAGCTCTGTGCCAAAGAGGACTTTGTTACAAATAACCGAGTAATGATGGCTCTTTCGAGATTCATCGATGTACATGCAAACACTATTGATAAGACTCACATGTTACGTTTAAATAACATCATTGATGAATCAACGCAAAGTATATCAAGTAGGATCAATCTACAAGCTGTAGAAACAACGTTTCCTACATTGTTATCTGCTCAATTTTGTGAGAGTATAATGGCAAGACATTCACCACTCTTGGATCTAGATTCAAGAGAGTTTGCAAGAAACTTGGCAGGTACTGATCGACAATTATTTATAGCGATTAGCCATACAGAGTTCTTGCACAGTGAGATTTTTGACAAGTTTTTCGAGCGTAATATTGATAGTTCTCAGTCACTACGAGCACCAAACGTCCTCAAATTGCTGTCGAGAGCAAATTCGCTTCAAGAATGGGCAATGAGTATCATAGTTGCTCCTGCTGATGAACGAGAACGAGCAAGAAGGATGGCGTACATTACAAATGTTGCCAAACATTTAATGTTTGATTTGTTCGATCAGCAATCTGCTATGGCACTCATGTTTGCGTTAAACAGTAGAGCAGTTGCGAGGCTGCACCAAACAAGAAGGTTGTTACCCGAAGATACTGTTCGTACTTTACACGATCTTACGCAACGTCAAATTGCATTAGCTGAAGCAGATAGAAACTATACCATGGTTACCCTGCGTAAGGGCAAGGGTAAAACAACTGTTCCAACTGAAAATCTAAAAATCGTAATTCCACATTTGGAATCTCTACTGAAACGACTCGTATTGATAGATGAATGCTTCCTTACTCACGCAAAGAGCGATAAGGGCAATACTTTGATTCAAATTGATAAATTAGCAATGATGGGACAGAATATTGCAGATATAGTTACTTCGCAACGGAATGCAATGAATGCCTCATACCAATGGGATGAAACTATTGAGACTCGCTTGCAAAAGAGCCTAGTTTATCGTCAGAGCGAAAATGTAGTAATGTTATGGTCACAAGACCGAGAACAATCCAAATGAACAATGAACATTGTTAACTTTATAAAAAGGAAAGGTTTGGTCACAGCTTCTTGTTCTTGTCACACTGGTGGATTTCGGGCCCACTCAGATGTGCCAGTATCGTATACCAACACTCCATCCCTTTCTAGAAGGAATACAGTCACCATTGACGAATGTATTGCGGAATGCATACGCGTATCACTTTCGCAATACGTTGGGTAAGAGACGGCACTACACTTCCTCGTTATATACGACACCGCTGACACAGAACCTTATCCGAGTCGACCTTGGAATATCGACATGTCAAAACAGTTGCTTTTGTGAAACCATGCATGGTTTTAAAATCTTTTATGGGATTATGGGATTAGACCGTAACCAATATGTATAAAACCACTTCCGGCTACCAACAATAAACTAATTTTCGGAATGCGGCCACTCTTTTTGACCAGTACCAAAACGCTATGTTGAAGATAATTCGAACTCCTCATTCTAGGTGGTATGTTTGTATATTACATATTACTGTGTTTTCGTGTCCATTTTCTACGAGCGTAAATTTTCGGCCGATAAACTCTAGACGACTCTTTTAAAGTCAAATTGTCTGTCAATGTGAGCGTGACGAGCTACTGTTGTTTGTTAGAAACCGTTACAACTCGTCACGGAGATAATCCAAACCAACC
>JAESGV010000594.1_pt1 | contig 15800 bp, 4 predicted proteins | sample 9269781 | NCBI WGS metagenome assembly JAESGV01 (sample SAMN15741586, study PRJNA653496) | algae metagenome | isolation source: Tildeniella torsiva UHER 1998/13D and co-occurring heterotrophs from... | place: Slovakia: Slovak Paradise National Park, Hrabusice, Kosice Region | collected 2000-01-01 | reverse complement strand
ACCATCAATCTAAAATTTCCAAAAATTAAATTTGTCGGATCACTTGCACCAATACTCAACATGTTTTTGGTGAGATGTATGAAAATAAATACATCGGATGTCTTTGCCAAGTTGAACGAATATGAAATATCTGTTGGGAAATTGGCCCAATTTTGATTCACCAACGTCGAGGCAAGGGCTTTACTAGACTGTGTGAGTTTGCTTTGTGGTTCCAAAATCACTTGGTCTACGTTTCCGCCAGTTGGGAACACGATGACTGTAAGTCGACGCTCATTACCGGTATCACTATCGGCACTTATAAAGAGTGTATTACCACTCGGTACCAGATATTCAACTCGCACTGTATGAGATCCTGCTGCAATGTTTTTGGCTACTCCTACCCATACAGGTGAAACGTAATCAATGTTACATTCGTTTGTGTTTGTTTCGGTGATTTGCACACCATCCACTACAATTCTAAATTGTATGTTACTATCTCCTACACTACAGTTAACTCTGGAGAGTTCTGCAGCAATGTATAGTGCTGCGCCATCATCATTGACAGTAACAGTTGTCGATAAATCTCCACCAGGTAGTTGACTCCAGGATATAGACGATCCAGTAACAGTAGTGCTATCAGGACTTACTATCCTATTTGTGAAAACGCGATCTCGCGGGTACTGTTGTATCAGAATTTCTCGTTCTTTCACTGGTGCTGTACCCACGATATTAAGTCTCGTCCATACCTCTGCATGGTTTCCTGATGTAGCATCGATATCGAAAGGTACATATGCCTGCACAGTGACGAAATGGATTCCATAATCAACGTTTGCAGTACTAAAAAATTGTAACGGTTTAGTTCTTGCAGCACCGTACAAATTACCAGTGTTCCAAGTCGAAATTACTGTATCATTGAGTAGAACTCTATAGATGACTGACTTGGGTACGGTGAGTGTACCGACTTTATGTAATCTATTCAGAATCTTCAAGAATATTACAAGTGTTCTTGGAGTCGTTGTAGTTACATTTGCTGCAAAGTCCAACGTTTGCCATGTATTGTTATTGGCGATAGTTACTGAAGTATCGTTCATCATATAGCTGGTAACAGTTGCAGCCATCATATCGTCTGTAGAATTTGAGAAGCATTCACACGTATCCAGAGCGATACATCTACCCTTACCACCACAAACGCTAGCGTTGTAGGAAGGAATTCCAAAGCACATTTGGTACTCGGTTCGCACAGTAGTGGATGTTGGACTTACTACCAACTGTGTAATAGGACTTTCTAATTTAGTAGTGGGAATAGTTCCATTCAATCCTGCTAGTTGCGTAGGGAACTGTATTCTGTTGGAGGTTGCATATGTTCCTAGTAAATATGGTCCTCCATAACCAAACGACCACACTTTGTTTTCATCAGTATAGAATACTGTGCGATGACCTCCAGCCACGACTTTTTGAATAAAAGGATTTCCTTGTGTATAGCTGTTTAAAGCTGTCGCTCCATAAGAACTAAAGAACGCTGCTGTGTTGATCACAGGCATAGAGCTACTAGAAATGGTATTAAACGTTTGATAATTATCGTTTCTACCCCAGCAAAAGAGGTATCCATTGGCTATGAGAGCGCAAGTGTGTTGATGACCTGCAGTTATTGCAACAAAGGTGATAGATGCCTGTGCAGCTGGTATAGTAATTTGTACAGGTGCTGAATATGGAGTGGCGACTTGTTTTCCAATTTGTCCAAATTCATTGTTACCCCATCCATACAATGTATTATCAGAGCATAAGGCTATGGAATGCCGTAGCCCAGAAGCTACTTTAACTACTAGTTTTCCAGCTATATTAATAGGAATGTACGAAGTGAAGACAGATGAATCAGAATAATCCGACGATGAGCCTACCATGTACTGATAGTTGTATCCTGCACCGAATAGGGCGTTATCCGAGATGACTAGCGTAAAAGAGCCACCAATCGAGCATTCTTGAACAGTTCTTCCTGCTAAAGAGCCAGTAGCAAGACTCACGGGTACATATTCGTTTGTTGCATTTTGCCCTGAGCCAAGAGCTCCAAATCCTTCGTTTTGACCCCATCCATAAATATTGTTTGCTGCTTGCACTCCAATAGCCACTGTTCTTCCATAAGCAGTCGTCACGGAGGCAACAACAAAAGGTAACGAAAGGGTAGGATCTTTCAACTCGTATCTTGACAGTAAAGTAGAGTCGGGTCTACCCAGTGCTCCAACTTCATTAGAGCCAGCGTTATATATGACACCATTGGTATCTACTACTGTAGTTGCCATAATTCCAGTTGATACGTCTACTACGCTCTTGTACATACCATTTGAGGGACTACTATAGGATGTAGATGCAGCTGTTGCTACACCAAATCGGTTTACGCTATTCCAACCCCACACAAGATACGCGCCACTCGATGTAGTTGCAGCTGTGTGATGTTTCGAAAATGCCATCGATGTGATGTCTGTGTTAGACAATACGCTGTGAAACGTTATAACAGCAATGCCTTCGAATGAAGAGCCTATTCCCAAGTTTGAATAACCATTATAGCCACTGGCGTAAAGTGTATTATCTGTAGTTAGCAGGAATGTTGAGTAGTATCCTGCAAAAATTCGTTGTATTGTCTTTGGTCCAAGCGGAGAGACGTTAATTAATGCTGGTGTCGTTGTATTTGCTGCTACTCCAGGTAGCTCTCCATATTTCTAAAGCGTTAGTAATTGAAAAAATGCTTACATTCGATCCCCATCCTATTAGAGTGTTGGTTGAGGTTAACACTAATGTGTGCCTGGATCCAACACTTATAGCCAAAATAGTTGCTCCACTGAGAACTCCACTCGTGTCAACCAAAGCTACTGGGTTTCTACAATTAGAAATTTGAAATATCGATCATACCCGTCATTCATTTGACCATTTCCAACTTGCCCATAGTTGTTTCTTCCAAAAGATATTAGTCCGCCTGAAGTTGTGATTAATGTGTGTTGTGAAGCTGTTCCAGAAGCTATTGCAGACGCTGTTGCACCATTTGCGACAGAATTGATATCAACTGTTTGGTAGCTATCATATATTCCACTCACTCCATTGGCTCCAGTTTGTCGGTAGTCGTTTCTGCCATACGAGTATGCGATTCCATTATTTCCAAGTAGAACAGAATGATACGCTCCGCATGTAATATTTTTAATCGCTACTGGTGTAGTTATTGAGACTGCAGCATCTACTCCTACACTAAAAAGTTAGATCTAAAGTATACATTACGTGTTTGAATTGCCGTCTCCTAATTGACCGTATTTATCGCTGCCAAACGAGTATACGTTTCCCGCGTATGACAATAACGTTACATGAAAATCGCCTGCACAAGCGTCCATTATCGTAGCTCCTGACGGTATTGTTATCTGTTGTGGTGTCGCAGCAGTAAGAACACTAGAGCCTTGTCCTAGTATAGACCCGTCATCATCTAGTGGAACAAATAATTTGGTTCCTAGCGTTGTTATTGCTACGGGACGTTCTATTTGTGCTTTTATACCCCAAGTATAAACATTCCCAGAGTTCATAATCGCAATAGTTGAATGTTTTGCAGCGACAACTTTTCGTATTGTTTCTCCTGCGACTAGTTGTGGTACAACGAGCGGGGTATTCTGTGTCGTACCTGTACCTAACTCGCCTTCGTTGTTGAACTAACATTAGTCACTATTAACTTTCATACCCCTATTGAGAACATTGCAGACTTTGTTTCTCCATTTATTCGAATAGTCGCTAGTAGCAGTAGTGCAACTATCCAAAGTGTTAACCACAAGACTCGCATAGTGGACGTCGAGGGTCTTGAAGATTAACTGTGTTTCTCGTTGTTATTAAAGACAACCGTAATCAAGTTATTTTTCTGGGTTTTGCTTTTAACAGTATGAGCTGCAACAAGCATGAGCAACAATGAAGAGGTACAGATAAAAGAATAATAATTTACATTTTTAAATGTTGTGGGTACTTTTTCCTAGCGACAGAGTACCCAGAGAAGTTTTCATCATCCCATGCACCTACCATGGTATCAAAATCATCTTCTTCCTGTTGCGCTACGCTCAATTTTTGATTAAAATGTCTATAAAGTAGACCACCTCCCAGTGCTAGTAATCCAACTAACACTGCGGCAGCACCACCGGCGGGTAGTAAGGAATACAACAGAATTTCTAGTAATGACATTCCTGGTGATGGTTCTTCTGGTATTGGATACACTGCAAAATTGTCCAAGCCACCACAAAAGTCTACTTGGCATTCGATTCCAACTCTATCCACAAATATCGTTATCGATTGGGTACTCGGAAGAGCACGACGCAAATCAGCATTCGTTATACTACTTTGCGAAATGACTAACGCATACGAAACATTATAGACGTTTCGCAGAAAATGAGCATAAGTCATTGTAGTATCAGTATATTCCGCCTTGCAAATGATTTTCTGCTGAGCAGAATCGATCAACTCTGTAACGAGTTTCCAAGTTTCTGTAGAGTTTGGAAACCAGTAATGTGGTCTAACCATCCGTAAATTCATCATGTAAAATGTTCCTAGTATAAAATTACATTTCGTGGTTGATTGTTTGTTCTCCGCTTTTACATTTTGGAACAGTCTCAGAGAGGAAGTACCATTTCCCCAAATTGTCAATTCACTCATGACAGAGGAATTGGACGCATACAGCCAAAATTCTATTACATTTCCTACAGTAACCGAAGAATCGACATAAAATTCTATAAATGCTTGCCTGTCGATCATTTCCCAATTATTCTGAGTAGAAAGTGCTCTTCTATTTCCTCCGAACAAATTATTCGATAATTGTAATAAACTTCTTCCAGTAGAATTATCAAACGTATTTACATTTTGTATTTGATGAGTTCCAATGGACAACATGGGTAATGGTTTCTGTAGTGACATGTCGTAATCAAACTTATCATCGAGTCCGTTTGTGGTATCAAATGTTTCTAAAAAGATAGTTCTTGATGGGTCCATGTAGTAAAAGAAAAGTGCACTTGGAGTTTTGTACACTTGACCACTGGTAGACATTGTCAAGAATACTTTCATGTTATGGATATTAAAGTACGGAACAGTGCATAGACACGTATCTTGTGCAGTACATGATGCTGTAACATCAATAGATACAGTTGATCCGTTTGTCCAACGTACTGTCATTTGACATTGTATCGCTGAAGATACTGTGAAATAAGTACTCGTGAGTACGATGTTATCACTTGGAAACGCTGTAGTTGGTGAGAGTTCCGTTAGATCGTTTCTATAGTAGGTGAACGGGTATGACATGACTTGACCTACTGCATGTATGGGAGAAAACAATATCGCCGTATCGATGTAGTTTAAACTTCCAAGATCTAGTAGTAGTTTTGGAGAAGTCATGCAATAGTCATTCGAGCAATGAACGAGTTGAACTGGATTTGTAACTGGTAGCTTGGTGATATTGTTGTAGAACTGTATACTAGACCAGTTACCGAATACTAGTTGTTTTCCAGTTATTTTCACACTGGCTCCTCCAATTAGTGGAGAGAAAGCAGGAACAATCGAGTTGATCTTGGAATCCCATAAACTTATGAAATGTATATCTCGTACACTTGTTTGAGGTAGCATTGGACTCTGTATTACTTCTAAAACACCACTACTAATACTTATCATTGCAAAATACAAGTAATCAGCTGTTTTTGCGATGATCAACGTTGGTTTCATCGAATAGAGTCTATTGTAGATGCTTGTTGAAGGCAACCCGATTTCTGATATAAATGAGAGTGTAGAGTTTTGTACGAGTAGCGCATGTTGAGCCATTCTACCTGCGATTCCTGCTGTAACATTTGCTATGATTAGGATTTGGACAACTCCTGTGTCTGTGTCTTGTAGTGTTGTAGGAAGAACAGTGTCACAACCATAAGTTGTTGGAATAGTTGCTAGCACTGTATTGCTCTGAAGTATTCCGTTTTGAATTTTAATCTGCAGAAGTGAGCATACTGCACCGTTTTGCACTACTATTAGAGCGATAGTAGCTGAGTTGCTGTAATATATGTATGACGCAGAAGCTAGTTGTGACGGTGTCTTGTATCCAGTAGCTGTGGTGATAATCTTGAAACCTGTAGAACTGATCTGCAGAACTCGTGGAGGAGCTGTGGTATTCACTTCTATGCCATACAAATAGCCATCTCCTGATACAAACAAATTTGTCAAATTTCCAGAGATGGTTAACGTTGCGAAAGTTGCTGATTCCATTGGATATGCTGTAGAATATGACAACCTTGTACGAAAGAGTACTGTTTGTTTGTTTGCATTTTGGTATGCACGATAAACATCATCATTCACAAAATCATACGCAACTGGAATGGAGCCGTTTGAAGTAGCAGTTGGTGTAATAATTGGAAATATGGGATTTGTTGGTTGTACTGCATAGTACGAGTATACACTATATGATCCATTCCACATTTGAAGCTGTTCCGTAACTCTTACCGTAGTACTTGACTGTCTTGTATTTGTTGAATATAACATGAGTACTGGTAAGTTTTCTGGTAGAGAACCCCATGTAACTGTTGCTATTCTGTACTCACATGCATCTCCATAGTACAGAGGGTTGCATGTGCAGTTATTTGGACCTATGCACTGTCCACGTCCTGCACAAACTGTTGGGTTGTTACTAGCAACGCCAAAACATATTGGAAATTGACAGTTCGAGCCAGTGAAGTTACTCGTACACGTGCAGAGATTATATCGATCGCATGATCCTGAACCAGAGCACACTGAGGTTTCATTCTTCAGTATATTATCACATCTCCACATATCACATTCTGCGTCCTCGTAGCCAGCATTACATTGACAAGAGTCTGGCTGTACACATGTTCCATCAGAGTGACAAATGTTGGTATCGTTAAACATATAGGCATAGCAGTTCCAAGCCTCACACTTGCCTCCATAATACCCATTACTGCAACTGCATGCATCAGGTCCAAGGCAAGAACCATGAGACGAACATGCAGTCGGATCAGTATAGTATACGCCAAAGCAGGACCACTCTGAGCAAGTAGATCCAAAATATCCGCTAGTGCAAGCACAGTTATCTGGCCCTACACATGTTCCATTTGAAGAACAGACGGTTGGTGCGTCATGAGGTATGCCAGAACAGTTCCAATGTTGACACTCCAATCCATAGTAGTTGGCGTTACAACTACAGGTGTCTGGTTGTATACATGTACCATATGAAGAGCAAACGGTATTGTTGTTCTTTTCTATTCCATAGCAGTCCCAATCATCACATTTTTGGCCATAATATCCGGTCTGGCACTGACAGGTATTTAATGCAGTGCATGTACCTTTCGTAGAGCATACAGCTGACGAGTTATATATCACTCCGTAACAATCATATAACTCGCATCTATTGCCATAGTAGCCAGAATTACAGCTACAAGTGTCTACATCAATACATGATCCGTTAGAAGTACAAACATTTGTAGAGTTAAACAAAGCACCAAAGCAGTTGTAGGCCTCGCAATTACCTCCAAAGTGACCAGCTTTGCACAGACAACTGTCCGGAGAAATACAGGATCCATTTGATGAACATGTAGTTGTTGCGTTCATGATAGTTCCAAAGCATTGCCAGACTTCACACTTTGATCCATAAAAGCCACTGTTACACGCACAACTGTTTGGTGCATAACATGTGCCGTTGGTAGAGCACACCGAGGAGTTATTAAATACTACTCCATAGCAGTCATATGCCTCGCAGCGATTACCATAGTGCCCCAAGTTACACGAGCACTTATCAGGTGCAATACAAGAACCGTTTGATGAGCAAACAAGAGAGTTGTTCTTTTGAATAGATGAGCATGACCATGTTTCACATTGTGATCCTGTAAATCCTGGCTTGCATGAACACGAGTTAGGTGCAATACATGTTCCATTTGTTGAACAAACAGTAGGTGACGTAAACAACTGCGAATAACAGTCATACTTTTCACCATTTGTTCCATAGTGACCTGAAGTGCAGGAACATGTATCAGGTGCTATACAAGTACCGTTGGAGCTACATGCGCTTGTAGAGTTGAATAGTACTCCAAAACAGTTATACGCCTCGCACTTGCTACCATAAAATCCTGGTTTGCAAGAGCAAACATCAGGTGCAGTACAGGTACCATTTGAAGAGCAAGTGTTTGAGTTACTCTTGTCAATGGAGAAGCACGGCCATGTTTCACACTGCGATCCTGTGAATCCTGGTTTGCAAGTACATAGGTTTGGCGCTGTACATGTGCCGTTAGTTGAGCAAACACTAGATGAGTTGAAAATAGTTCCATAGCAATTATAAGCCTCACACTTGCTTCCATAGTGACCAGCAGTGCAAGAGCAGACATCCGGTGATATGCACGTTCCATTTGCGCTACAAACAGCTGTAGAGTTGAACATTGTACCGTAACAGTTGTATGACTCGCATCTGCTTCCATAGAATCCTGATTTACATGCGCAAACATTAGGCGAAACGCATGTTCCATTGGTACTGCATGCGTTTGTATTATTAAACATGTAGTTGTAACAACTGTATGCTTCACAACGACTACCATAAAATCCATTTTTGCAGTAGCAGTTATCAGGCGCGATACAGGTTCCATTTGTGGAACATGTATTCGTCGAGTTCATCATAGCTGTATAGCAACTCCATGCCTCACACTTCGATCCATAGTAACCACTGTTACAGTAGCAGACGTCAGGTAGTATGCATGATCCATTTGTAGAACAGACAGAGGGTGTAGCGTGTTCTGTACCATAGCAGTAGTATTTTTCACACTTTGATCCAGAATAACCAGAGTAACATGAACATAAATCTGGTCCTACGCATGTACCGTTTGAAGAGCATGCACGAGAGTCATTCATCAAATATCCATAACATCCAAACCCTTCGCATTGAGAGCCTCCAAATCCTGCATAGCAAGAGCATGTGTCATAAGCAGTGCATACACCACTTGAATTCGAACACGCAGACGAACTGTTAAAATTGATCCCAAAACATGTGTAATTTTGGCACTTGTATCCATAATAACCTGAATTGCAAATACAGGTATCAGGACCATTACACAAACCACGAGAAGAACAAACTAATGGGTTACTTTGGTTGTATCCATAACATATTGGTTGTTCACATTTGCCTTGCGTGAAACCTGTTAGACAACTGCACGTATCAGGGGCTGTACACGTACCGTTACCACTACATACAGCACTGTTGTTAGCGCTTATTCCAAAGCATATAGGATACTGGCACTCGTTTCCTGTATATGACGCAGAACAAGTGCAGTTGTTTGGTGAGTTACATGTTCCTCTAGAATTGCATACAGTACTATCGGTGCTATTTCGTCCATAGCAAAGCGGATACTGACACTGTGGACCTACGTACGAACCTGTACACGAACATGTATCTTTGGCTGTACAAGTTCCATGCGAAACACCATTGCACGCACTCGAGTCAGAAGCATTGTACCCAAAACATATTGGTATGCTACAATTAGCTCCTGTATACCCACTGGCACAGGAGCACAGATCAGGCATTATACACTGAGAATTATGACCAGAACATACGCTTGCCATGTTTTTTGAGATAGAGTAACAATTCCAATTGTCACAGTGAGTAGCATAATAACCAGGAAAGCACGAACACGAATCATACGTGATACAAGATCCGTTACTGCTACATACATTCGAAGAATTCATCGCAGTACCGTAGCAGCTCCATGCTTCGCATTTGGATCCATAAAATCCTGTATTGCAGGAACAATAGTTAGGACTAATACAGCTACCATTTGATGAGCAAGTACTTGGTGAGGAGAACAATGTACCGTAGCAATCATACTTTTCGCAATTTGTTCCGTAATACGATGGCTTACAGCTGCATGAGTCTGGGGCAATACATGTGCCATTTGTCGAGCATACGCTTGAGGAGTTGAAAATAGTTCCATAGCAATTGTATGCTTCGCACTTGCTTCCATAGTGTCCTGTATAACAAGAGCATGTGTCAGGTGCAGCACATGTACCGTTTGAGGAACACACCGACGTACTGCTTTTATCAATAGACGAACATGACCATGTTTCGCATTGCGATCCTGTGAATCCTGGCTTGCACGAACACGAGTTTGGCGCAATACATGTTCCATTTGTTGAACAAACAGTAGGTGATGTAAACAGCTGCGAATAACAGTCATACTTTTCACAATTTGTTCCATAGTGACCTGAAGTACAGGAACATGTATCAGGTGCTATACAGGTACCGTTGGAGTTACATGCGCTTGTAGAGTTAAATATGACACCATTACAGTTGTACGCCTCACACTTACTTCCATAATAGCCAGGTTTACAGGAGCAGGTATCAGGTGCCGTACACGTTCCGTTTGTTGAGCACACTAAATTGTTACTCTTATCGATACTGTAACATGACCATGTTTCGCACTGCGATCCAGTGAAACCTGATTTACAAGTACATGTGTTGGGTGCAATACATGTTCCATTAGTTGAACACACAGATGATGAGTTAAATATTGTTCCATAGCAATTGTAGGCCTCGCATTGACTTCCATAATGTCCACTGAGACAAGTACATACATCAGGTGCTGTGCACGAACCATTTGAACTGCACGTGTTTGTAGAGTTGAATATAGTTCCGTAACAGTTGTACGCTTCGCATTTGCTTCCATAAAAACCTATCTTACACAAACAAGTATCTGGTGATACACAGGTACCATTGGTTGAGCATACATTCGGGTTACTCATAAGTATACTCTGACAACTCCATGAATCACATTGTGCTCCATAAAATCCTTGTTTGCAATAGCAAGAGTCTGGTGCCGTACAGGTTCCGTTTGTTGAGCATACTAACGTTGAATTAAACATCTTTCCGTAACAATTCCACGCATCACAGTTTCCGCCATAAAAGTTAGGACTACATGAACATTGATCAGGCGCAATACATGTACCATTTGTACTACATACTGCTGTAGAATTAAATATCACGTTGTTACACTTCCATGCTTCGCAGGTACTTCCATAAAATCCCGTTTTGCACGTACATGTATCAGGTAAAGTACACGTGCCGTTAGTAGAACAAACAGCACTGTTGTTCTTGTCGATTCCATAACACGAAAATGAATTGCAGTCAGCACCCTGATAGCCATTATTACAAAGGCAAGTATCAGGAGAAATACAACTTCCCTTCGCAGAACAAACGGAGGCGCTGTTATAGCTAATACCAAAGCAGTTCCACGTCTGACATTGAGAACCTAAATAGTTTGGTTTGCAATTACACGAGTTTGGCGCAATACAGGTTCCGTTACTTGAACAAACGCTTGTTGAATTGAAAATAACTCCAAAACAGTTGTAAGCCTCACATGTTTGGCCGTAATAGCCTGCTTTGCATGAGCAAGTATCTGGTTGCACACAAGAACCATTACCACTACACGCAGAACTAGAGTTGAACATTGTTCCGTAGCAGTTGTATGCCTCGCACGTACTTCCATAATATCCATTCTTGCATTGACAATTATCTTTGTCTACACATGTGCCGTTCGTGGAGCAAACAGCAGAGTTGTTGTACATAACACCGTAACAATTGAATGCTTCGCACCTAGAACTATAATAACCACTAGTACAGGAGCACGTATCAGGTGCCACACATGTACCATTTCCTGAGCACACTGATGATGAGTTGAACAGCTTTCCATAACAGTTGTACGCTTCACAACTTGAACCATAATATCCTGTCTTACACGTACACACATCAGGTGCTGTACATGTACCATTGGTGGAACAAACACTAGTAGAGTTCATCATTACTCCATAACAATTCCATGCATCGCAAGTCGTGCCATAATGACCATAAATGCACGAACAATTATTAGGAGAAGCACAAGTACCATTTGCGGAACATACAGACGAAGACGTACGAACGGTTCCATAGCAATCAAATAATTGACAATTTGGTCCGTAATAACTTGAACTTTTGCAAATACATGTATCTGGTGCTATGCATAAACCACTTCCAGAACATGTAGCAGAGGAGTTGTAATAAACTCCACCGCAGTCCCACTTTTCGCACATAGTACCATAGTGACCTGATACACAGTTACAAGTATCAGGACCAACGCATGTACCGTTACCACTGCATACTGCTGCGTTTCCTGGTAAAATGCCAAAGCATTGCATCGTTGTACATTGCGCACCGCTCCACCCAGAATTACAAATACAGTTGTTGTATGAATAGCAGGTTCCATTTCTATAGTTGCAAACATCTGTTTCATTACTCAGGGCTCCGTAGCAAGTATTTACACTGCAGTCCGCTCCTTGAAAACCAATTCCTGTAGAATCTCCTCGTGGTAAAAGCATCAATACGATACGTGATTGTTGAGGATAGTTTGTAGACCAATACTCTGTAGCGCCGGCTTTGTACTGCACTCGAAGCAAATGGTATCCTTGTGACAGTGAGGGAACACTTGTCATGAGTTCTACAATAGTATAATAGTATCCATCTCCCATATTAACTTTCTCAGGCATAGTCACCTTCTTCTCTTGACCATCTATAAGTAGCCTATACATTGCAGCATTATTGCTAGTTTGCGATCTAGCAGATGATATGTATACATACACAAACACATCTGTTGTGCCTCTCGGCAGGAAAAAGGGTTTCAAAACATCGTGCGGCAAATTAGCCCAACTCGTTGAAAGTCCACTTGTACCTTGCGTCAACGTAATCGTTTTAGTATCAATGTGTAAGCCATAAGTACTTGGGAACACATTACTCCGATAACTAAAGATTAAATCGTATGACTGTGGTACTGAATCGTAACAATTTCCGTTTGTACAGCCAAGACACATTTGATTGCTTCCATATACCTTGTAGTACAACTCTAAGCGATGTGTACCAACTGAAAGTAGCGGTGTTGCAGCTAGCATAGAAAGATACGATACTTCGTCTTGTTCACTAAAGAATATGTTATTTTCTGCGATACAGTTGGCGGAAACAATACCACTTGATGCTTGTGCAGCGTCCAACACTATACAAAAACTTACAACACTGTTTGCTTGACTTACACGTATTCCACTTATAGAATACATGACATAGTAAACAGACGGTGTAGTCACAGAGAGGGTGATATACGTAGTTGACTGATAATTTGTGCTGTCCATGCTCTTATAGGTATTGCTATCGTATACTGTTGTTTCGATAATTGTAGCAGAAGCAGAAGGTCCCCTAGAGCATATGTTTACATACATGGCAGATGCAGGAGGTACTGGCACAGGAGCTTGTATCATAAAAATCTCTAATCCTGGAGAATTTGGAGTTAATCCAGGATGCGAAAAGTCCAAGTAGTCATAAAAGTTGTCGTACATTGGAGTGTTGTCATCTATAAACTGATCGTTATTTCCCAACGTTCCTACTTGATATGCATCAGGATCTAACGCTCTCCAACGTCTAACTTTTACTTGATTACTCACGAAATTTGTTTCGATCTTGAAATAACTCAAGCAGTTCAAAGTGTAATTTCTACCAGGTATGCGACCAGTGTTACAAACAGCGTCGAAGAAACCTGTAAAATCAATACGTATTTGCATGTAATAAGATGCCAACATGAGTTCTGCATGAGTTGTGGTAGATATACTATACCCCACTAGTAATCCATATTCTACTTGAGTCTTCTCGATTGTAAAAATTGGTTGTGGTGTAGCTCTTTTTAACGGTGAGCTATTTGCTGTGACACTCTCCGCATCGTTGTAATCAAACGATTCTATGCCTGACAGAAAGTACTGTGTGTGATACATTTTGTACATTAGAAAAGGATAGCAGTAGCACGAATTTGTAGCATAGCATTTTCCTGTGCCTGTGCATGCCGAACGACTATATGAACTGTAACCATAGCACGATACTGTTGATGGAGTTCCTATAAAAGAGCCACTTGGTCCACTTGTGAGTAACGATATTGGCGCATCAGTAGCCATATTTGTTTTGTCCATTAGTACTGGACTTCCATAGGCAGCTGAGGAAAAGTATGTAGCACTGGTACTATCTCCTAATAATGCTCCTGCGGATAAACCCATTCCTAGTACATTGTTGTCATCTCCTAGTACTAGCGAATACTGTCCTGCGCAAACAAAATCGGACACGTATCGTGAGTTAGTATGTATAGCTGACGCAATAGTCGGTGTACTTGTAGAGCTAGTTTGTCCGTTTTCTCCGAATGAACTTGATCCCCAACAGTAGAGTATACCTGCTGATGACAAAGCACAAGAGTGAAAGTATCCTGACGATATCTTGGTTATTGTTGCACTATTCATTATAGCAACTGTAGCAGGTGTGACTTGGCCTCCGCCAGCATACCCTAGTTGACCTTTATCGTTAGCTCCAAAGCTAATAACTAGAGAAAGAGAAGTCAACACTACTGTATGGTAAGCACCTGCAGATATCTGTGTGACTACCTTTCCGCTCAAAGCTCCTGAAGTGACTGACGCAAAATTGGTAGCACCTGCTTGACCAAGCTGTCCATAGTCATTATTTGAACCTGCAGTATGTACAAGACCCATGCTATCTAGCAGTACCGAGTGTGAAAATCCGAACGCGATAGCTTGTATCTTCTTGGAAGCAATTGTTCCATATTTGATCGCAACAGGAGCATTATAAGTACTACTTCCACTAGTGATACCAAAATTATTGTATACATTGTTTCCCCACCCTATGGTATTCTCCATGGCATCAGTAGTCAAAACAAAGGTTCTATCCAATGATTTTACAGATGATACTTCTTTCCCTGATAAAGCACCACTGCTCGTAACAGCAGTAAGTGTGAACTTGATTAAATGATCACTAGCACTGGATTGTCCTAGAAACCCGTACAAATTTCTACCAGCTGAATAAACTACCGATGGAAGAGTTTGTGTAGATACAAAACTCATTCCAAATCGACCTATTGACATATCTCGAAGATCATAACTAGTAAATACTGTAGCCATGTTCTGAGCAATAAGACCAGTAGAAGGTCTATACGGAGAAGACGATTGCATCAAATTTGCAGGTCCTCGAACAACGTCAAACACATTATATCCCCACGCATAGTATGTTCCATCTGATGCTACTGCTATCGTGTGAAATCTGTTCGATGAAAGACTTGTGATAACCTTATTGACATTTGGTACTTGTACAAAATATGTTAAAATCGTTACTGATGGCGTTGCTCCATCTATATTGCCATGTGAGTTAAATCCCATACCGTGTAGTGTATTATCACTAGCTTGTACGTAGGTGCTGTAGTAACCAGCGAAAACTCTTGACATTGTTTTTCCACTTAGTGATCCAGAAAGGGGAACTTGTGTAGGTAGTAAAACGTTGTTGGTTGTGCAACCAGGACAGTAATCTGTATTTCCCCACGTAATAAAGAGGTTGTCAGCAGCTATTTGTAAGTACAAGAATCAAACAACATACTAATAACGATACTATGCGTGTTCGACGCCGCGAATGAAATAATTGTTTTTCCATTTAGTGCATTCCCTGCAGTAACAATAGGTGCGTGTGTAAGGCGACTAAATGTTAAATTCGATGAAATGAAACTCACTCCGAGTATGTATTATCTCCTAATTGTCCATTACTATTTGATCCCCACGCTTCCAACGAAGAATCAGATGTCTTTTGTATAATTACAGTATTGTACAGTCCAGAAGCAGATGTTATACTAACTCCGGAATAAATTTGTGAAAATGATGTACTATCACTACTTGAACCAGATCCTAGCGTTGTCGCAGATCCAAGTGAATAAATATTGTTTGTC
>JAESGV010000593.1_pt1 | contig 15828 bp, 13 predicted proteins | sample 9269781 | NCBI WGS metagenome assembly JAESGV01 (sample SAMN15741586, study PRJNA653496) | algae metagenome | isolation source: Tildeniella torsiva UHER 1998/13D and co-occurring heterotrophs from... | place: Slovakia: Slovak Paradise National Park, Hrabusice, Kosice Region | collected 2000-01-01 | reverse complement strand
TAGTATAACCTTCTTGATAGTTTAGCCGCCACTAGATTGCGAACACGGTAACGACTAGTTTAGAAGCAGTTCGCTATTTACTATACTTTGAGAATGCTAAACACGCGTTTGTTCCACCAAACCCAAACGAATTGGAAATAGCCAAGTCAATAGATTTGTGGACAGGTTTTGATGAAACAACAACACTATTCACAACATTATCAGAAATGTCGTTATCAAATCGATTAAAATTGAGAGTTGGAGGTATTACACTATTCGTTATAGACAAAATTGTTGAAATAGCTTCGACAGCACCTGCCGCTCCCAGTAAATGACCCACCGCTCCCTTTATGCTACTCACGTTCACTTTGTCGAACATGTTCGAAATGGCTTCCATTTCCGAACGGTCACCAGTTGGAGTAGAGGTAGCATGAGCATTCACATACGAGACATTTTTGGAATCCAATCCTCGGAGTGCTCGTTGCATGACAGTTAATTGACCTAATCCATCAGGTCGTGGAGAAGTGATATGATGACCATCTCCACCCATTCCATAACCGACTATTTCTGCATAGATACGCGCTCCTCTTCGTTTTGCGTGTTCTAGTTCTTCAAGCACGAGAATGCCACATCCTTCACCCATGACAAAACCACTTCTATCTGCATCAAATGGTCGAGATGCGAGAGTTGGTGTTTCATTATAGTTGGTTGCGAGTGCACCTCCTCTACAGAATCCTGCGAATGATAGTGGGTCCAATGAGGACTCTGTTCCTCCGCAAACCATAACATTTGCATCTCCGCGTTCTATTATCCGATAAGAATCGCCAATAGAGTGAGCACCAGTTGCACACGCTGTTACAGCACAGTGATTAGGTCCCATTAATTGGTGTTGTATCGAAACGTATCCTGCTGCCAAATTGCAAAGTATCCATGGTGTAAAAAATGGAGTTATTTTTCGATAGTTGCCTTCTTCTAATAGTTTGGAGCTTTTGATGATTTCAGAGAGGTTTCCAACTCCAGATCCAATCGCCACTCCTGTTTGTAGTTGATCTTCCTGGTTTGTTGGATTCCAATTGGCATCTTTTAACGCGTCTCGTGTCGCAAGAAGGGCAAGTTGTATGAATTTTGGCAACTTGTTAATATATACACGATTTAGACTGTCATATGCTGCTAATAGTGGCGTTAATTCTTCGTCGTCAACTATTGCTGCGATTTTGCTGGGTATTTTACTCCACTTCACATCGTTATTTGATTGCGTTGGGTATTGTACAACACCACTTTCTTAAATGGTTAGTGTGGTCGTGTTTTAACTCACTCGACTGTGTTAAACTATTCCAAAAAGAATCAACTGTACTTCCTAGTGGAGTAATTGCTCCCAGCCCTGTAACTACCACTCTACGTTGCTCAACATGATACGTGCGAACGTGACGTAACACCTGCGAAAGTGTGACTCGTTTTTTGAACATAAGGTTGGCCATAGTAAAGTATCAAATTTGTCTACAAACAATAACACCTTCTCGCTGTCTAGCTTGCAGTACCGGTGCTGCATGAAATGTAGGATCTTGGAACCATCTAGAACGTTACAATTTGAACCTCGTCAATCAAAAGTTTAAAAATACATGACACACGGACTTCGCTTGTGGTCACGGACGTGTTTTCTGCTATGCATGATACTCGTTGGAGTACTATGCATTGAAGACGAATTGTATACTATAAATCCTCAAAAGCTAAAGAGTTACGCAGTCTCGAACGACATACAACCCATACGCGAGAGTTCTTCCCAATTCCATAAAACAGTAACAATGGGACTCGATTCGGTGGCTATTAGTAAGCCGCTATCACTAAATGACTGGATGTCGCATAAAGCGCAAGTTGGAACAATTAAAGATGAAAGAGATTTCATTCCTGAGTGGGTAGGATCAGCGAAACAAAATACTACTGTGTCATGGACTGGTCCTTGCTTCAGAGTAAGCAAAAATACTCGATACTAATGTAATTTAGAAAAACGTGGCCTCAATAGTGTTACACGGAACAAGAGAAAAACCATCTCTTACTCTGACAATCGATGCGAGTGATGCAGTATCATATTTATGCTCTGATTGGTACTTTATTGCATCAAGAGAGAATTTCTATGTTAAAGCGATTGCATTACATGGAAAAAATACTCGTAAGTTACATGCACTATACTAACATTTTAGTGACGCTTACTTCGTTCAAATCCGGTGAACTAGACTCCATTTTGAAAGAAGGATTACATATTTTTTCATTCAAAGACGGACTACTTGGTACAATCATTGACAGCTATCATGCTATTCGTGTACTATATGGTGTATACTTTTTAGAAGACAAAATAGACTTCTTTTCACGATTCATGAATTTACCATTTGTCGAACGACCAGTAAAAGAAATTTCATTGGAACCTGATCAAATAGAAAGCGGAGGACTACTAGCAACTGTAACACTAAGTGGATTAGATGCCATTTTAATGTATGGGACAGGCTCTCGTGTTGGACACATTGCCATGGCACTACATATAGATGGTACTCTATACGCGGTAGAATCGATCAACTCTGGAATTAAAAAGACAGAATGGAAAGAATGGATGAAGCAACAACGTGAAGAAGGTTGTACGGTAATATATGCACCATTAGCCGACGAATACAAGGCACAATTTGATGAAGCGAAAGCAGTCGCGTTTTTCAAAAAGATGGATGGAGCTCCATATGGCTATGAAAATATCGCATATGCATGGATTGACACTGTAGCAAACAATTATCCAACTCCAATGCGAGTGCAACTATTACCAGCAGTATTGACGCTATTCGAGAAAATAATTCCAAATTGGATTGATTTATTATTTATTAGAGGAATGGAACAACGTTTATCACACTATTATAACCAACCAAGTGTAAATTGTACAACATTAGAATGTGTGTTACCGTACCTTGACAAGTTGAACGTTACGGTAGGAGAAGCTCTAACGACTCCAGAATTGGATTCATTTGTATATCCAGTGGGAAGAAAACCAATGGTTTGCTCTGTATTTGCGTTGAATATACTTCGTGCTGCAGGGTTACTACAAAATATTACCATTAACGCGTGTGAGTTTACTCCAAAAGATTTTTATCAATTGGGAATTTGGAAAACCAATTGGCAGAGACCTGCTCAATGCCAAGTTGATAATTTCCCTTATTGTCAAATTTTGGGAAATTGGCACTGGCCAGTCCCAATGTTCTCAACGATTAAACCATATGATCGAATGAATGAACGTTGCGGAGCAGTTCCTATGGAATATGCTCGGCTGCCTGACCAATGTTAATAAACATAGCTTTGTACCAACAGCAACGTAGAGCTCATTGTTACTCGTAAACGAACAACTGGGAACAAACACATATCAAGACCTAAAATAGGTTGTATTTGAGCATAACAAGAATCCAAACTCGAAGATACCATATAATTTGTGATGCCATCATTGAGACGAGTGCAGGGAGCACCTGCCCAGACTCCAAAAATTCAAATCAAAAAAGAAGAGTCAGAGCAGTCCACACTATTAGTCCGACAACCAGTTGTTGTAGAACTCAATAAGAATCCATTTAAATGGTCAAAGAGAATAGGTGTAGTGATAGTGGTGGCAAACTTTTTTTATATTGTGTACATACTTTTAATGGTCGTGGTAGCGACACTAGTTTTGGAGTTGCATTCCGACAATATTTCAGTGGCGCAGCAACAAAGTTATCGGTTTCCGGTATTCTATAGAGCAATAGAAGTTAGTAGCATATGCTCGGCAGGACTATTAGCAGTGTCACTGAGTATTGGGATTATTTCTATATTGTCCTGTTTATCGATTCGGAAACAGTTGATAATTTCATGGATTCACTTCTCGCTGAACTTATTGTTTTCAACAGCGTTAATGGTTCTCGCTAGTTACTACTTTATTATATTGGCAAATAGCTGGATGTCATCCTTTTTCCTATCAATATTAGGAGTTTTTGTAGCGGGTGGTGTTCTACTTGCTTTAGCTAGAGCTATTGTTTTAACAAGAGAATACAGTACCAGAGCAAAAGAGCTTGAGTACAACCCTGAGTTAATGAATGAAATGTGAATAGACTAAAGCTTGCCATTAATTATAGGAACTCTTACAGTATCATATGTACTTAAGTCTTATTCGTACATTATGTCTGAGGTTTTACCGCTTGTTTCTCGTTACAAACGCGCAAACCAACAAGTTAAACATGGTCTAGGATCACGATTGTTTCTCAAACAGTGATTTCAACTAATTAATGATGAGGACGGTGTTGCAAAGAACTTTCGTTCTTCTACTCGCGCATTATTTTTATACAATAGTTGTAGCACGTACTGTTTCAACATTCGCCGGTATAGAAAACGAAGGATTGGGCAGTGACTCTATTTATTTTACATTGCCCACCGGAATAGCCTTGGATGCGACTTCAAATATACTTTATGTCTCCGATTCGGAAAACAAAAGAATTGTAGCAACAAATCTTGGCACAAACGTAACAACAACTGTAATGGGTACTTAAAAAACAAGAATTACTCAATTTTCAGATGGAACGATGCAAGGACTACGACCCTACTGTCTATCGCTGGGTAGCAATAACAAACTATATTTTACAGTTATCCAAAAGCATGCAGTATACGTGTTGGATCTTCTCTCTGGAACTCATTCCACGTTTGCTGGCGATGCTGACAACTTTGGATCTGTTTCTGGTATAAGAAATCCACCTTTCACACTAACATCATAGGTGTCCCCAAGAATGACGCGAGATTCCTGAATGTTGCAGGAGTAACAGTAGACGATACTAGTAACCAAATGTTCATTTGTGATGCCGGCAATAGCTTGGTACATGTACTCGATTTACAAGACAATACTGTTAGTATATTTGCTGGCACATCCGGTTCTATTGGCAATACTGGAGATAATGGTCTCGCTACAGCTGCTACCTTGAATGTGCCCAATTCAGTAGCGGTAGACAATAACAACGTATATATTGCAAGTTTTGATACCATAAGGGTGGTAGACTCTGTTGGAGTTATATCAACGCTAGCTAGTGGAAGCGAGGCAATAGGATTTTTGACTGTCGACACGCAGAATAGAAACATGTACTCAATGGCCGTAACAACAATAATCCGCTATGATCTCACAAACGTTAATGCGCCCGCTGTCATTACTGGAACGCCTGGTACTCTTTCATTTTCAGGTGATGGAGGTCCTGCTGCCTCTGCACTCGTAGATGTAGTATATGCATCAGCAGTAGATCCAGTTAACAACATACTCTACTTTGCAGATGGCCGCAATCGCGTTATTCGTGCTATTACTTTCAATGATGGAAAGATTGACACTCGCATAGGTAGTTTCTCCAAGGGTGATGGAAGAGTAGCAAACAAAGCGTTGCTATCTAGACCTCAAGGAGTTGCTCTCGATGCTTCTACTAATGTACTATACATTGCCGATACTGAGAATCAGCTTGTAAGAGCAGTCAGCCTTACAACGAACATCATAAGTACGTTTGCAGGAAAAACAAATCCCTTTGATCCATTACCCGCTACGTTTAGCGCAACTGACGGAGATTTAGCGACTGCAATACAATTAGAAACTCCAAAATCTATAGCTGTCAATATAGCTACGAACAAAGTCTACATTGCAGACGACGCTGGTAAAATTATTGAAGTAGATAGAGGAACAGGCACAGTGACCCTTTTTAGCATAAATCAGCCAGTGAGTATGGCAATAGACAGTAATCGTGGATTTCTATACTTTATAGAACAAGCTAGATACCGCATTCAAGTCATGGATCTAAACAATGGCAATGCTATAAGTACTATTGCGGGAAGTGGAAGTTGGGGAGATTCTGATGGAGTGGGTACAGCAGCGCAATTTGGTGTTCTTGTTGATATCGCATTAGATGATATCAATAACATACTCTATATTGTTGATGGTGATGCTGGAAAAATCAAAGCGATGACATGTGCTGATGCCACCGTTACTACAATTACAAGTGGATATATACCATCTGGTATAGCTTTCAATACGTTTACAAATACACTCTACTACTCTTTATTCGCTAACACAATACACGCATTGAATATAAGCGATCCTTCAAATCCAACATTGATTGCTGGTACTTCCAACCAACAAGGTAAGTTGTTGATATAAAACTAACAAAAGGTTATCTTGATGGTGATTCTGCTAGTGCTCTTTTTAACAGGCCATCAGATCTAGCATTCGCTGCTGGTACATGGTCTTTGTACGTTGCTGATTTTGAAAATAATATGATAAGAAAGATCGCTCTAGAATCTGTAGCAACTCCAACTCCCACACCCACCCCAACCATACCTACTCTTACTGTACACATAGCAGCTGGATCTTTAAACTATGGAGATGGTACTGTGAATGCATACTTTGGCGCACCTGTAGGATTGGTACTAGATACTGCAAACAGCATACTATATGTGGCCGATAGCGAAAACAATAGAATCCGTACTATTGATGGATCAAAGGTAGTACATACTCTAACAGGTAATTCTACTACTAATTCTAATTGTTATAGATGGTATACCCTCACCCTATGGACTTGCTCTGGACACTGTAAACAGTAAACTATATGTCACATCAACTGTTACTCATGCAGTATATTCGGTTGACCTAGCAAGCAAGGAAGTAACTCTATTTGCAGGCACACCTGGTGCATCAGGATCTGGTGTAGGTAGCTCTGCTACTAGCGCTACTCACTTCAACACTCCTACAGCAGTTGCAGTAGACACCACAAACGGTATAGTTTACATATGTGACTCAAAGAATTATGTCGTCTATGCTGTTACTACTAGTAGTGGTGCAATCTCTACTGTAGCTGGTACGCTAGGCGTCGACCATAGTTCTGGTGGTAATGGTGATAATGGGCCGGCCACAAGTGCGTACCTGAATACACCTACTGCACTACTGCTAGACAATGGTGTATTATATATTGGAGAAGCTACCAAAGTACGATCTGTTGATATCAACAGTGGCGTTATTTCAGAAATAGCATCATCACTGAATCGCATTAACAGTATGGTATTGCTACCAAGCGGCCTTTTGTACATATCAAATGAGGCTTCTATATCCTCTATCGATCTTGTAAACAATAATAACGTCGCTACTGTTTCAGGTACTGAAGGATCACCTGGGTACACCGGTGACGGTGCAGCTGCATCCAGTGCAACATTTAGAGATGTAAGAGGCCTAGCCGTAGATTCCTCTGGCAATGTCTACATTGCAGATAGTTCGAATCATGTTATTAGGTCAATCGACTCTAATACTGGTAATATAGGCACTTATAGTGGAGAAATAAGCAAAGGTGATGGTCTTACCGCATCTAATGCTGGACTTAGCAAACCACAAAAGATTATATTAGACAGTGTTAACAATGCATTGTTTATTGTTGACAACTCTGGACTACAATTACGAAGAATCGATCTAACGACTAACATCATTACTACGTTTGCTGGTACAGCTGCTCTAGCTATTTCTGAAAGAACCTTTTCAGGTACAGATGGTGCTTTGGGTACAACATTCAAGTTTGGTCAGATACAAGCAGTTGTATTCGATGCTACTAATACCCTTCTGTATGTTGGAGACTATGTCTCTAGAGTTGTTGTCTCCATTAACGCTGCAACTGGTGAAACAAATTGGGTTGCAGGAAGTGGAACTCCTGGAGGATCAGCTGATGGCACAACGGCAAAGAGCTATAACATGGAATCTATCGTGAGTATAGCAGTAGATACTCAAGGTACACTGTATATAGCTGAGAAATATCGTGTTTTGGCCGTAGATACATTAGGTGCTACTAGCGTACTTGTTGGTTCTGGTACAACAGGGAATACAGATGCGTCAGGATCTTCAGCTAGCTTTGGTGAAATTAAGGACATTGTACTAGATCCAAGTACTAACAATTTGTACGTATATGATAGCGTGAATCGAGCACTGCGAACGGTCAATACAGTAGACGGTGCTGTTTCTACACTTGTAACAGGTATTAGTGCAGGAAATGTCGTATTTGATGCGACTCGTAGTTATTTGTACTTTACAGATCCTACAAGTAGTGTTATTCGAGTTTTAAGTGTTTATAACCCTACTCATATTGAAACAATTGCTGGTATTTCAGGAGCAGCAGGTATAACAGTTGATTTGGTTTAACAAATAATAGGATACAATGGTACTAGTGATACTAGTGGAGATCCAACAAAGATACTATTGAACGTACCTGTTGGATTAGTGATTGACTCTGTCAGTGGAAAAATCTACTTTTCTGAGGCAGGAAATAATTTAATACGAGAAATACCTGTGCCAAACATTATACTTCCAACTTCAACCCCTGCGCCAACTACTCCTACACCCACTACGACACCTGATCCAACAACGACTGTTACCCCTACTACAACACCTGAACCAACGACAACAGCTGCTCCAACGACTGATACACCCACACCAACAACCACACCTGAGCCAACGACAGACACGCCAACGCCAACGACTACAGACACACCAACACCAACTGCTACGCCAACGACAGACACTCCAACGCCAACACCAACCACTACGGACATACCAACTACAACTACTGATGCACCAACAACCGATACGCCTACGCCAACAACCTCAACGTCTATGCCAACGACAACAGATACTCCAACACCAACTCCTACAGATACTCCAACTACTACTGCAACTGCTACAGATACACCTACGCCAACAACCACTCCAACTACAACTACTGCGCCAACAACTGATACACCCACACCAACTACAACTACTGATGCACCAACTACAGATACACCCACCCCAACAACTTCAACTTCTACTCCAACGACCTCACCTGAACCAACAACAACGACATTTGCTCCAACTACTGATACACCCACACCAACTACACCAACTACTGCTACACCAACAGACACACCAACTCCTACACCTACGACCACTAATACCCCTACAACAACCCCAGAACCAACAACAACGACAGCTGCTCCGACTACAGATACTCCCACACCAACAACATCAACAACAACTGTTACTCCTACCACATCAACAGCCGCTCCAACAACAGATACACCTACACCAACTACATTAACACCTACACCTGAAGCAACAACGACAGTTGCTCCGACTACTGATACACCCACACCAACTACGACTCATGAACCAACCACATCCACAGATATGCCAACAACAACATCGCTACCCACAAGTAGTGCAGCACCAACAACAACAACGGATTCGCCAACTAGTACATCGGTATCCACATCTCCTGAACCAACAACCAGTACATTATCTCCAACAAGCACAGCTGCTGTTACCTCTACAGCAACATCCACTACCACTACAACTGCCACTACAAGCACTGATGCTCCAACTTCTACAGCACTAACTACTGCGGTAGCTACCTCAACTACTACTAACACTCCTACACCAACAGCTACACTTACTCCAACTGATACAGCAACACCTACCACCACCACAGAAATAACTACAACCTATTCTCCTACTACAAGCGCTACACCATCAGTAACTTCATCAACCACTGCTCTTACGACAGACACTCCGTCAGCCACCATTACTTCATCTGCACCAACAACTACTTCTGTACCAACTACTACTACACCACCATCAACAACAGGCACCCCTTCCCCTACACCTACAACCGAAACTCCTACTGCCACTGTAACCACAAGTGTTTCTCCCACTACGACTACTCTATCACCTACTACAACTACTATATCACCTACAACCACAGTTACTCCCACAAACGCCACACTAACATCTACTCCAACAATACCAATTGGTCTAACATGTTTCTCAGTGTTAGCAACTAGTAATACAGTCTGTGATGGTCATGGAGCCTGTGTTGGTGTTGATAATTGTCAGTGCTTTATTCCATATTTGGGTGCATCATGCGACATCAACGTTGAAGCGTCATCATCTTCATTCGTCGCTTTCAACGCTACATCAAATACAGGATATGTTAACATGGATGCATCAACGTCCATTGGAATTGCAACGTATCAGATAACAGATCATTTGGCCGTATCAAATACATTTGGAGCAGCAGAGATTGGAAGAAAAGCTGTTTGTTTGAATCCACATCAAAATATTGCTGGTGTGCAAATATTTATTGCATTTGATATTCCAAAATTAATGCCTAGTGGAACTGCTGTAGAAGTTGTGTTGACTGACAATTTGAATAATCAAATTGTTACTGCTATACGAAGTGTAGGTAATAGTCTTGCGTTGGAACTAGCGAGTGGATCGCAAACTGATACTACCGCAATCGCTCTGGCTATTAATACCAAATACCTCATACTAGTAGCAGTAGACCCCAGTGCAACAATGATTTCTGCTCAAGTAATCGATACAAAGAACGCACCACTTGCTACAGTAACTATATATCCTGATGACACTTTAAGCAATGCCATCGTGACTGAGCAGTTTTATACATGCGTATCAGTCTCTCATAGAGGTGCAAGAAAGATTCGTCAAGCAAAAGATGTTGCTGTAAATGTACACTACTATGGAGCACAGTCATTAGGTGTCCTTGGAACATTATCCAAGAAGACCTATACTGGTATTTCAGGAGGAGCTATTGCTGGAGCAGTAATCGGCTCGTTAATTGGAGCACTTGTGATTGGAGCATGTTTCTGTATTACTATTTGCGCATTAGTAGTATTTGTAAAGCAAAAACCTGTCAAGAAGCAAGAGACAGTATTGGAGCTGACCGATTTAGAAAACCCACCAATTGTACAAGAAGCAGAACCTGTATATGACACTGTGCCTGCAGATGATCTACCTGTACAGAAGCAACATACAGAAGAAAGCTTGGAACCTAGCGCTGTTGTACTAGAAGATACACTAGCACAAGAACCGGTCACCCATCTGCCTGTAGAGCCAGAACAGGTTGGCACACCTATAACTCCTGTTCATGACAATAACGCTCAAGAAACTGAAAAACTCATGTAAATTGCATACCTTTGGTGTTTACAGATGCACCTCGGTGTTTTAAGACTGTTTATCCGCGCTAACGATGAACTGAACATAGCTTAGCGACTTCAGTTGACGGAATGCATTTTAGCAATGGATGCTGAGGAAAGAGGGTTATGAGACTTTGTTGTACACCGATGATAGCTTAGTTGAACAGGTTTTTATTTACTAAAAAAATATGTTTCAGCCTTTTAGGAATTATAGCTCCGATGCTCACCTAATCAATAATATGATGCAAAAATATTGTTCCTCAATAATGATCGAAAGTATAGAAGAATTTCAACTCTTAGACATTGAAAAAGATGCCGTAGCGTTTTCTGAGTTCATTGGACGAAGCATCATACCTCTGTCGATTGTTAGGTTCCCTAATACTACTACAAAGCAGAGTTCAAGTTTAGATATTTCGATGGGGACAAATAGCTCCATAGCATCAAGTTCAAAGTTCATTATTGAGGATGGAATCACAGATCCGAAATTAAAAGAGGCAGAATTTAAAGCCAAAAAACTCGTATTAGAAAAAGTAAACTACTCTGGTCCTCAAGCTATTTATCAGCTGAAGTTCCAATTCAAATAAACTTGTACTCCTGTGTTTAGCTAATCGCTGGGTTGTAAACGGACAACTGTACCTCAATCAAAAACTTGGTGGTGAAAATCAACATGAAAGCTCAACGCTTGTTACTTAGCACCAGAAGGTCACTTCGCAGTGCCTTATTACTGCGCACAAACTCTGTAATATCAACCAGAAGCACTACGTTCACTCCACACGTACCAGAAAAGCGTACATTCCACACCACGAGCATCAAGCGCAATACACAACCAACAGAAACTAAAAAAGTTTGTTCACTCACATTTTCTAACCATGGTATCAGGAAGAACCACTTTTTAAAAAGATTTTAATCGCGAACAGAGGAGAGATCACATGTCGTGTTATCAAAACTGCACAACGATTGGGAATTAAAACTGTTGCAGTCTATACTGACGCTGACGCAAACGCAAAACATGTTAGAATGGCAGACGAAGCCGTGTACATTGGCAACAGTCCAGTCAGTGAGAGTTACTTGATGGGAGAAAAAATTATTGAGGCGATGAAACAAACTGGAGCACAAGTATGTTAAAGATACAAAATATTAACGCGCGTAGGCTGTTCACCCTGGTTACGGATTTTTATCAGAGAATGCAGACTTTGCGCGTCGTGTAGAACAAGAAGGTCTCATCTTTATTGGACCACCAGCATCAGCGATCAACGATATGGGAGATAAAATCGAAAGTAAATTATTAGCAGAACGAGCCAAAGTTAACATTGTACCTGGTTTCAACGGTGAAGTACATGACTCAAAAGAAGCCATCAAAATCGCACACGACATTGGATATCCAGTTATGATCAAGGCCAGTGCTGGTGGAGGAGGAAAGGGAATGCGTATTGCTTGGTCAGACGAAGAACTAACAGAAGGTTTCCGTTTGAGTCAAGACGAAGCAGAACGTAACTTTAAGTCACGCAAAATGCTCATTGAAAAATACATTGAGAACCCAAGACACATTGAAATCCAAATCATTTGTGACGCACTCGGAAATAGAGTCTATTTACCAGAACGTGAATGCTCCATTCAACGTCGTAACCAAAAGGTTATCGAAGAAGCACCATCTGTAGCCATTGACCCAGATACTCGTCGTGCTATGGGAGAACAAGCAGTTGCGCTTGCCAAGGAAGTCGGATACACTAGTGCAGGAACAATTGAAATGTTAGTTGATCAAAAGAAGAATTTCTACTTTTTGGAAATGAACACCAGATTGCAAGTCGAACATCCTATTACTGAATACATCACTGGAGTCGATTTGGTAGAGCAAATGTTACGTGCTGCTGCTGGGCTACCATTGAGCATTCGTCAAGAAGATGTTACCATTCGTGGATGGGCTACTGAGTGCCGTGTTTATGCCGAAGATCCAACAAAGAATTTTGCACCAAACGTTGGTTCCCTTGATGTTTATGTTGAACCAAGTGACATGCAAGGAAACGTAAGAGTAGACTCTGGTATCGTATCTGGAGGCGAAATTTCTGTATTTTATGATCCATTGATCAGCAAGTTGATTACCTACGGAAAGGACAGAAAAGAGAGCATTAACCGTATGTTGGAAGCTCTAGACACTTATCAAATTCATGGTGTCAAGCACAACATTCCACTTTTACGCTCCATCTTGGATCAACCCAACTATAGAGAAGGTAAAATTAGTACCAACTACATTGGTGAACACTGGCCAGAAGGTTTCAAGGGTGTACAACTAACTGAAGATGAGAACAACTATTTAATCGCTGCTGGTGCCGTTATCGAATTTTTGTCACAAAGAAGAGAACATGACATTTCTACAAGGTTGCCATCCTCGTCCATTCCAAGCGAAAGTGTATTTATTGTTTCATCAGGAGACAAAGACTATTATGTAGATGTATCTTTAGAAGACGCTCGTGGTGTTGTGATTGTAGAGATCAACCACAAGACAACCATCATCATGAAGCCACGTTGGGACGTCGGCAGCACAATCTTCAAGTCTGTAATGAACGACAAACACTCTGTAATCATGCAAGTTGTTAAGAGATCAGTTAGTGGATTGAAAGTAACATTCCAAGGTACTGACTTCAACATCAAAGTTAGAAGCCAAAAACAACACGAATTGGAAAAATACATGCCATACTACCCACCACCAGATACAAGCAAGTTATTAATGGCACCAATGCCAGGTGCTATTGTATCAGTAGCTGTTAAACCAGGAGATAAGGTAGTTGCTGGACAAGAGTTGGTTGTTATGGAAGCAATGAAAATGCAAAATGTACTCAAGGCAAAGAGCGCCGGAGTAATCAAAGCAGTACACGTTAAACCAGGGCAAGTGGTTTCTGACGCTCAGAAATTGGTAGAATTTGAATAAATTGCAGTTTCAAGGTACTTTACGGATAATATCTTGTACTGGTTGACCGGCATAATTTGATTTTGCAGTTTTCACAAATGAACACCACCTTACGTCTTGTAGTACTGTCGGTACTCTTCGCTGTTGTTGTGTCACAATCAGTAACGTCACAAGTGTTTGACGCTGCTATTTCCTACATGTTGAACAATGAGAACGACGCAAACAGTCTAAAGACAATAGCTGCCAGATACTTTGAACCCAATTTCTATCCAAAACCAACTTTTCCATGCGGCTCACCTACTTTCCCAGCTGCCAACAAACTGTCACCACTAGTACAACAAATTATTTCACAAAAGATGATCATCTTTGGTGCCAACAGTATCACAAACATCCCAAAGAGGTACAACGCTAGTGCGATCGTCGGTTCACGTGGTGGACTCAACTACTACAAGGTAATTGGCTATGAAGCTGATATAGGACAAGCCATTGCAAACGTTATTGCCAAACAGTACAACGTAGCCGGTGGTATCCAAGCATACTTTTCTTTAACACCATGGTACGGTAACAAAACCAATAACATTATCTCCAATTTGAAGACAATGTCTAACGGTGCTTACCCATACGATTTCATCATCAGTGGTATGACTGCCACTGCTTCGTGGGATGTTAACGGAGACGGTAAGCAAATGGTCACTCGTTCCACTTTGATTGACTTTACTTGCCCTTACCAAGACACTGTCAACTCTGTTGTCAAGGGTCTAAAACCACTACCACAAGGTGCAGTTACACCAATTAACGTTGCTCAAGATATGAACCAAACTGGTATCATCTTTTGTGCACAACCAGAGACCGATTTGGAGACTACAACTATCAAGTACTTCTCCGCTGCTACTATCTATAGATCACCAAACATTGTTAATGACACTTTGAACTTGTTGTGCCACGCATACATTTCACCAATCATCAATGCATTATATGATTCCAAAACTGGTGGTTCTAATTTGCAATATATTGGTCCAGTTGGACAAAGTGCTGGTCCAATTTCGATTGGATTAAGAATGGAATCTACAAACAACGCAGCTACACTAAGCGCAGGATTTTCCGTGCTATTTGTTCTTCTCGCTATCTTCTTGCTGTAATTCTAATTTAATAAAAAAATTAAAAATAGAAATTAATGGACATCACCCAAAATCCGACAGATGAACGAGTATTTGTTCAAGACAAGGTTAAGCGATGCCGTACCTTGATAGATCACATAAACTCACAAGAAGCGATGGACAGTATTGTTCATGTACTAACAGACGCTAATGCTTGTTATTTGTACATTATGAAAAATTATGTACGTTCATTACTGTCTACTAACTGTTTGAAGGCTATTAACTTTGAAGCGAAACTGTGTCTAGTTGCTGTTCGATCACAATCTAAATATCAAACTCGCACGGGACTACATATTGCGTCGCGAATACTAGGAACACTAAACACAAAATTCTGGGGTATTTGTCATCTCGCGCTAACGTTTGGAGATTACCAAATCGATTGGAGACAAGACTCGTTGGCCATACCAAAAAAAACATCTTCAAACAAAGCTACATATTGTGCAGAACTACGTAATATAACAATGACGAGTGTGCAAATACGAATAATAGCACAAGTAATTACGAAATGGAATAGAAACAAGATATATTCATCGGCACCAAGTTATTGGCGAACAAATAATGAAAAGTATGGGAACTGTCACGAGTTTATATTTGATGTATTGAATGCTCTTGGAGTTGATTTAAAAACAAGTATACCAAACGAACATATTCGAACAAAATTTGAGCACCTGCATAATATTCACAAAGACAAAGCGTTTAACAAGATAAAGTTTGATCAATTTAAAAGAAAAGAAGAACTACGGAGTGTCATGAAGAGTATTTCTG
>JAESGV010000592.1_pt1 | contig 15887 bp, 16 predicted proteins | sample 9269781 | NCBI WGS metagenome assembly JAESGV01 (sample SAMN15741586, study PRJNA653496) | algae metagenome | isolation source: Tildeniella torsiva UHER 1998/13D and co-occurring heterotrophs from... | place: Slovakia: Slovak Paradise National Park, Hrabusice, Kosice Region | collected 2000-01-01 | reverse complement strand
ATTCTACTGCATAGACTTTCGATAAATTGTTGACAATTTCCTTCGACGTCTGAATTCACACCAGTTGAAGAGTACTTCATTCTTGTGTTCCAATCAATGATACCTACAGCCAACTCGTCAACAACTTCGTTCAAGTCTGAGAGATTGTAGATAGACTCCAAATCGGCTGATAACATGGACGCGGAAGATAAACATTTTCTTGGGACGCATAGTCCAGAATTATTCCACTCTAATAGCCATGGTCCAACGATCTATTTGTTAAAAAAGTATTGGAATACATACGAGTGCACTATGGAACAATCCAAGTTGTGGTATTAGATCAAAAGTACTCAGAATAGGTGATATTGCTCTTCTGAAATTTTGTTTTGACTTGTTCTTGTGTTCTTGGTCGATGATGACTATTTTAACAGCGACGCGCTTTTCCAAACTATTTTGTTAGAATGTGTACGAGTTCTTACAGTTTATCTGCTGCCTTTGTATTAAGTTTTCTCTTAATATTTTCCAAGTCGTTTACTTCTTGTTCATCTTCACCGGCGAGTTGTTCCTCCAATTCGACTGTGTTCGCCCACTTTGTTGACAAGTATGTTTCTAAAAATATTAGCCAACGTTTGGTCTCATACCTTTTAGTTTCTCAACATTGGACAAAAATCCTGCGTACAGTGTGAGTTTCTCTTCTGTGTCAAATTGAGCACCATACATACTCCTCTTGAGCTTACTTAACACGACGTCCATTGGCTAATAAAATTAGTAAGTTAATAGTACGAACACACCTGCTCTACTATGGAGTCACGTTTCTGTATTTGATTAGGAATCATAGCATCTTGGCTGGCACCAAAGTTGTGAGCGGTAATAATGATTGTCACAGTCGCATTTGGTGTCGCGCAGCTTGTCAGTGTTAAATCTAGTTTGTTTGGTACGTCTCTTTGTATGTTATCAATCTTTAAAGAGCAGCTGCCTATATATTCATCTTTGTGTATCAAGTGCCAATCCCAGACGTGAATATTTAACGGTGGTAATTGATCAGGGTCAACGGGTATTAAAAATCGCTCGTTTTCAAATTTTGGATTTCCAGTTGTTCGCTTGACTACTTGTGATTTTTGTGATTCTTTTCCTATTTCTATCACTACAAACTAAAAGGTTAGGACTTAATTAAAGAATACAGGATTGCAATATTCTCGTCTTCTCACGCCGTGAACATCAACAGGGAGGTTTGAGGCAGATAGAAGCTCTACAGAAACGTGAGGTACACTTTCTGTGTTCATCTTTGCTGTGCTCAGTTTTTTGTGTTCTAATATATGTCACCTGTCATAGCTTAATTGTAAACGGGTAACTGCCTTTTAAAACTTAGGCTGAGGCAGGATTCGTTCTCTACTTTTTCGTTAGTTTTTGCGATAATAGTACTAACAGACGTTGTATCATTGTTTATTTGCCAATAGCTTTAGTAGCTCGCTGCGTCGTGCTATTGCTTTCTCATACTCTGGGTACAGCTGGATAGCTTTGTCATAAAGCTGCATAGCTAGATCTAATTCGCCAAGGTGAAAGTATGAGTATCCTTTTTGGCAATAAGGGGTAGCATCTTCTGGGTCAAGTTCTATAGACCTATCCAATGCTGTTATTGCTTCCTCGTATCGCTTCAGATTATTTAGTGCAACGCCTTTGTTATTCCATGTGATAGAATCATCTTCGCATAACTTGAGAGCATCGTCGTACGCAGGAATAGCTTCTTCATGCCTTCCCATGTGGTCCAGTGTATCGCCCAGACAGCAATGGGCATCTGCAACAACAGGACATAGTAAGATACCCTTTTGCAGAGACTCCAGTGCTTCTTCGTATCTTTTCAGGTCATAAAGTGTGTACCCTTTTTGCATGTATGCTTTACTGTTGCACTCTATGCTTAAAGATTTGTCAAAGTCGAGAATAGCCTTCTCTTTATCGATGAAGCGATACGCTTTACCTCTGTTAGCGTAGTAAACTGAGGCTCTAGGATTAAGATCAATAGCAGTGCTGTACGAATCTATGCTCTCTTTATACTTGCCTTGGTCAAACAATAGGACACCTTTGAAGTAATAATAGTATACTTGTGGTTCGTATTCTAGCGCTTTATCGATGGCGACTATGCCTTCTTCATATTGTTTCAATTTTTGGTAGGTTTCTGCAAGTAAGAGGTAAAAGTTTCCCATTTCCTGTGGTGAGATATTTTCATTGTATTCGAGTGTGATTGCTTCTTTAAAGCACGTTAGCGCTTTCTCAAAATCTTTTAAATGAAAATAAGCGGTGCCTTTGAACTCCAATATTTCATACGCAAAGCAATAAGAATTATTCCCGTGTTTTGACATGCTTAGAATTTTATCATAGGTTTGTATTGCTAATTCGCAGTCGTCCATATCATTGTACGCGATACCGAGATTATAGTTTGCTAGATAATCGTTTGGTGCGTTGTTGGCTACTCGAATACATATTTCTAGTACTAGTTCATACTGTTCTGTTTCGCGATAAAAATCTAACTCTTCATCTGTTGCGAGCGGGACTGCGATTTCTGGATTCTTCCACTTGTTCATGTTGTCGCGTCAAATGTTACCAACTTATTTTACAAAACTTGAAGTTTACTGATGCATAGCAGAATGTATTTGAGATAGCTTTTCAATCATAAACTTTCTTGGACCTGATTTAACGCCATATTGTGACAATAGAGTCTTCAACTGGTCAATAGACATGGAATCAAAGTCAGGAAGCTCTTTGCTCTTCTGTGAGCTACTGCTACTTGCTGCAGGTTTGCTACTCTTATTTGAGTCTTCTTTTCGCAAAATTAGCTTTTTCTTTGGCTCAACTTGACTTGTTCCCATTACATTATTCACCAACTTTTCTCGTAACTCGTGCTTCTTTTTCCAGTTGATCACTCTTGTTTCAGAATCAGAATCTGATAAATCATACTCGTCATCATCAGACGGAGTGTTTTCTTTTTCCTGTGTATGATAGAACGAAGCTTCGTTATCTTGACTCACAATTTCTGTTTCTAATGGAACTTTTGCTTTTGTTTTTTTCTTTGTTTTTGTCTTTTTTGGCTCAGTAGCTTTCTTCTTTGGTTTTTCTTTTTGGACTTTCTTTGGGACTTCTTGTGTACTTGGGCGTTGCGAATCATCATCATCTTCGCTTGGTATTTCTACAACTTGTGATGCTGGTTTCTCTTGCGAAAGTATTAGAGGTTTTCGAGCAGGTGATGGTGGTTGTGTAAACACAAGTGGACTGTAGCCTTTCTCAGATTCAGAGTCACTCAATGTTGCAGTATCTACAGCCTGCGTGCTATAGCCACAGTTTCCAAAATCCGAATTTCTGCCACCATAGCTAACTTTTGGACTAGTGTGCCTCGTGGCTTGATTCCAATCTATACAATCTGCCCAATCTTCAGTAGTATCAGGAGCTTCTGGTTTTTCAGTTATAAATAGTTCATGAAGTGGATCAAGTGTAAAGTCAGGTACGTATAGTTGTGATGATCCTGCGCATGTGTTGATGATTTTATCTCTTTGTTGTGTCTTTTCTTCGAGTTTCTTGCTCAACTCTGCGTACATTGCTTTGACTTTTTCTTTGAATTCGTCTACATCTTTTGCACAATTATCGATATATTCTTCTTGAACTTTATCAGCGTCTTTTGGTTCAACGACTGCATCATGCTTTGTAGCAGAATCCAATTCTGATACAGATGGAGCAAATGCGTCATTTTGTTCGTTAGAATCAGCCATATCACTATCGAATGGTGAAAATTCTGAATCAAAATCAGGAACAGGAGAGTATGATTGTACACTCTTTCGTTTCATAACAGGTTCTGTATCGCTTTCGTCCGAGTATGGATCATCTTCAAACAATTCTGGTGAGTCTGGTCGCTCCTGCGATTCTTCTTCCATGTTTTGCGATTTGATATTATCATCATCTGTTTTGGCAAAATCTATTGATGAAACTTCTTGCGATTTGGTAGGTGGAGATAAAACAATGTTTGATACAGACTCATCTAACTGTAATTTGATTGGTGTAGGTTCTGTGAATTCACTTGACACTGAGACATTTGCAGGTTCTATATCATCACGGAAACTCATCCATTCATCGTTCACTTGCGCCACAATTTGTGCTTCCTCTTCTCCTAGTGAAGAAAAGTTGAAGTCGTCATCGGTTTTGTCGACGGCAATAGGTACTTCTTGCTCCTGCTTTGGAGGTGTAGACATAGGTGATTGTGTTGCCTTCTTTGGAGTTCCTAGTTTTGCAAGTTGAAACAGTCCCCCTGGTTTGATGTTTCTTGGAGGCGTCTTTGGAGCAAATCTACTTTTGCTCATTGGCTGTGTAGCAGCAACAGGTTGCTCCTCTTCTGAAGATAACTCTTCGACGTCTTCTGCATCGGAATTGTGTACAGGTGATGCCGGTATCTTTGTCTCAAATTCTTCACGAAGTTGTTGTGCTATCTCTTCTGATGACTTACGATACTCTGTTTGGAGTAATGGTGCATTTTGAGCCTGAACTTCTTTTTGTTTCTGAAGTAACATTCTAGATTTCGCTGCTTCTCGTCGTTCCTGCTCTTCTTTTTTCTGTTGCATCTCTAGTTCATGTTGTTGTCTACGGAAATCTCGTTTGTGCTTGAGAATTGTCACCTGTTTGAGCTGCTTGGCAGCGAGAAGTATCCTTTTCTTGTGACCTGCTTTTGATATAAATGTCAAATCATCTTGCTCCATTTCTGCGCAAACTTCTAGTGTATCATACCCGTTCTGGGAAAATAATGAGGCATACTCTATCATTCCTAAAAAGGCTAGCCATTCGTCGACATCTTGTAGTTGCTCCAATTGTGCTGAATCTTGTACTGTTCCCGATGCTGTATTCGATTTGCCAAACTTGAACATGTTGAAAATATTCCCATCGCTTGCATTGTCTTCTATCGATGTTTCGTCATCATCTATAATCTTCTTTTTCGCTTTTGGTACTTTGGCTCGTGGTTGCAGATCCAATTCGGCATCTGGTTCTGTTTTCCGTTTTCGTCGTCTTGCTATTTGTTTCTCCTTGTCGGCATTTGCTTTGTGTTGTTCTTTCTGTAGTTCTAGCATCCGTTTCACGTCATTTTGTTGAATGTTATGTAGTTTAGCGCATAGTTTTAGGTGTTTTATCCGTGCACGTATACCCAATGACGTGATGTTCTTCTTACACACAAAACACGAGTATAGGTTGTCTAGATCGTCGCCAGTTGCTGATGTTTGCACCGGTGGTTCCGATGGTGCTTCTATAGGTACAGGTGTTGGTTCTTTAGGCTTCAAATTGAGTTTCTTTGTTCGAGAGTTTGAAATTATAGTCAATGTACTTTTCTTTTTCTCTGTCTTTTTACAGCATGCATCAACATGTTCGGCACGTAACTTTTCTGGATATTTTGTTATATCTTTGTCACAAATAACACACTTGATAGTGTCATCTTCTTCAGGAGTGCTGAAATGACCAGTTAATTTTGCTTTCTTCAGATAGTCTTCGGATGCTTGTTGGTCTAGGCAGTGATTTATATGAGTTGTACGCTTTTCGACTGAAAAATTTGCGAAACTAGTCTTGCACACAACGCACGTCTCAACTTGAGTGTTCACTGCTTGAGAAACTACAACTATAAGTTCATCATCCGATAGTTGTGAGTTCGAAAAATATTTCGACTTTTTGGAATTATTTTTTGTCTCATACTCGGTAGATTGTGGTGACAGGCGAAGTTTCTTAGTACCGCGATTTGTTTTATCGTCTTGCGTAAGTTGTGTTTCGTCATCGTCTGTTGAATCCCATTCTTTTGCTGTTACAGCCGGTATGCGAGTGCGTTTCCGCTTGCCAACTTTTTTTAAAGTGTCTAAGGCCTCGCTACCACTACTAGACATCGGTTCGCGTGTTTGAGTTCGATTGTGGTGTAGAACTTACAAACTTTGGCGCAAATACAAAAACCGTTACATCATGAAGGTTGAAGTCGAGTCAGAGATTGGGAAACATGCTGTGTGGAGTTTATCGACAGCAAAACAAGGCAGTGGTGTTCAGCAGCTAAGAGACAACAGTATTGATACATTCTGGCAGTATATACTTTAAACATCATCTTACAAGTAGATCTGACGGACCACAACCTCATCAAATTAACATACAATTTCACAAAATAATGTCGGTGAAGGTTTGTCGTTGTATTTTTGTTTAAAAGTATAGGAAATATCAATATATCTAGATTATAAGAAAGACGAAAGTTACACACCACAAAGAATTGTTGTTAGAACGGGTTCAAGCAGTTACGACCTAAAAGATCTTAAAACCGTTGAATGGAACGAGCCAACAGGCTGGCAATCGATAACGTTTTCCAACAAAGACGATGAAGATGAAGGAGAAAATGATGAGAACGAAAAAGAACCAACAGACTACAAAATTATTCGCACAAATATGATACAACTCTTAGTAGAGGCCAATCATCAGAATGGAAGAGATACTCACATACGTCAGATCAAAGTGTTTGGTCCATCGTCAAGCAATACAACCACGTTTGTTTATTCTCATCAATTAACAAAAGTAGAGAAACAGAGTTCAGTACAGTAGATTTTTCGATGTTTTCAACGATTCGGTGACCTTTAATACAACTATTTTGACTTCGCAAAATACTTTTTGAGAATTTCCTGGCGATGAGGCTCATCTTCACCGAACATATTTGCAGCAGTAATTTTTTCTTCGGCGGTGATATCTGCGCCATCGAGGAAGCTCAATTGTCGAAGAACGTTAAGCACATGATGCGTGTATGTAGCGAACGAATCTGTTTCAGTTTGATCGTCGTTCATTCGGAATGGATTTCCTTGAAGAACGAGTGTTCTCAAAACTGGCATCGCGACCAAGTATTTTACATCATCAATGTTTTCAATTACGTTATTCCCTATGTCTAGTTTCTGCAGCCGTAGAAAATCAGTTCCAATTTCCTCCGTATCAGGCATCAAGTACGCGAACTCATGTAATGAGTTTATATTGTTGTCCTGCAGAGCTAGATCCTCCAAAAAGGTCGGTGGTATGCCATCTATAGACGAGATTTTGTTATTATTCTGAAATGTTAGCAGAGTACTCGTTACATACCATGTAGAGTTTAGTTAGAGGCAAATCGAACAACGATTCAGGACCTATTTCGGATACTTCATTATGACTAACATCCAACTCGGTCAAGTTTATCAAATACCGCAATGGTGCCAAATCTTCGATACTATTCCCCTGTATTTTCAAGACTTTGATGTATTGGAATCCTATTAAGCAATCTTCGTGTATTGTTTCTATTCTATTGTAGCTGAAATCAGCTTCCAGTAAGTTGACATTTGATTGAAAATGTAATAACTGCGTTAGCTCATTGTAGCTTACATCTAGTTTGATTAGGCTACTAAGCTCATCCAGAGCAGGTGTAAGCGTGAATATTTGATTATTTTTTGCGATAAGATGTTGAATGTGAGGATAGTTTGAGAGTTCTGATATATCTGTCAAGTCTTGATCCTGAGGTTAAGTTGCGACAAGCGAGCCTTACTGAAATATCTAATTTTGTGAATACGAATGATGTACCATCAAAAGATCTTCCAAGTTCTGAAAGCCCTCGAACAACGATATCTTTAGTCAAGAGCTTTCCTCCCAACGTATCCTCGTTCGGTTCAGTATCCTGTTCATAGTTTGCTTCTACCTCCATTTTATGGTTGTCTGAAGTCTTGTAACGAAATTGTTTTAGAGACGCGAACAAATCATCAGGAAACAGTGCTTTAGTTTTTGAACTCGGTGATGGAGTTTGGAAAAGATTAATACTCACCAATGCTGCAACATCTAAAAGTTAGCAGTAGACTGCGCTCGCGAATAAGCGAGTTTTATGTATTACAGTCAATTATTCACCACGTTGCTGTTTCACAACTAGAGAGCAGAATTCAAGCAAGCGGCGATAGCACAGCGAGATGACGGGTCACAAGTTTTCTCGGAAAGAAGGATAACGTACGGAAAGAGGAACTATTGAGTGCATTATCAATTATTATTAAATGGCAACTAATGTCGTTATTCATATTGGTGTTTGCAGTTCTTCAAAGTATGTGGCTTAGTTGACCTAAATTTCCATAATAGCTTTGTTTATTTAAGAGGAGTAACAATAAAACAAGAAGGATAAAGTGATAGCAAGATGCTGACAAGTTACTGGAAGGTGCTGGTAGGGTGCTGACAAGCGCTGGCAATGTGCTGGCAATGTGCTGACCAGTGCTGGCAGGGTGCTGGCAAGGTGCTGGCAAGGTGCTGGCAGGTGCTGGTAAAGTGCTGGCAAGCTGCTGGCAGAGCTGCTGGCAAGCGCTGGCAAGGTGCTGGCAATGTGCTGGCAATGTGCTGGCAAGTTGCTGGCAGGTGCTGGCAGGTGCTGGCAAGTTGCTGGCCAGTGCTGGCACGGTGCTGGCAAAGTACTGGCACGGTGCTGGTAAAGTGCTGGCAAAGTGCTGGCAGAGATGATGACAGGCGCTGGCAGACGATACTGGCAAATAATGCTGTCTGATGATAGTAAGTGCTGGTACGTGCTGGCAGGTGCTGGTAGCAAAGCGCTGGCAAGCTTCAGTAATATGTTAGTAAATATGGCTGATAGCAGCAATTCTTGACAAGTGGTTACAAAATAGTCTGAAAACAAATAATCGCGATGATAGCGACCAAAAATACAGGGTCAGCAAATGTTTTAGTGTCTATTGAAAATCCAAGTAACCTCACTCTCGATACACCTGATACAAACGTTAATGAGCATTTTGAAGAGCTGTATTCAGACATAGTTAATTCCTACAAAGAGAAAGAAATAGAAGTTAAAACAGAAATAATACGAAGATTGACGCACGGAAAGAGTTCTTCTCCAATTTTTAAATCATTTTTCGATAAGCGTAATGCGGTACCGAGCCCTGAGTTTACTATGGGTCAGTGTGATTCCCCACGTAGTTCGTTGCGAGTACAAGTTTCAAAAGAGAAAAGAGAATGGATTTTAAGCGAAATCATATCATCTGAGAAAACCTACGTCGAAAGTTTAAAGAAACTCAATAATTGGTTTGCTGAGCCTCTACTACATGACAAAATAATATCAGAAGAGTCGTGGAAATTATTATTTCAACATTTGGAACTATTACTTTCAATCAACGAGCCGTTTCTCAAAGATCTAGAGGAATTTCTTCAAGAGAAGCTCGAAAAAGGTCTATCATCACAAAACGTTGCTCAAATATTCCTAAATACTGCCAACTCGTTTCGATCATACTCAAACTATATAAACAATTACAACATCGCTCTACACGAGTTGAAAGAGTTGCGAAAAACATCGACGTTTAAGAATTGGGATGATAACCAATCACAAGAGATGTTCAAAGCAAATATGCGAACCAATACAGTACAATCTTTGTTGATTTTACCGGGTATGCTATGCTTCATAACTAACTGTAAGTGCAAAGAATTCCACGCTATGCTTTGATGCTTGATGATTTGTATAAAGAAACAACTGAACAGCATCCAGAGTTCGACACAGTAAAATTAGCTGCTATAGAAATGAAACAAATAGCTATTTATTGCGATAAGAGCAAAAGCGAACAAGAATCAAATCTGGAAAAACTGCAGAATTTACAGGCAACTCTGAAAATTAAGGTATGCATGCATCGTCATTTTAACGCCTTAGGATCTAGTGCAACCAACAAGGCAGTACATTAAAGAAGGAAATTTGAAACTTTCAGGCACGCCATGCGAAGTATATTTACTATCGGATATGCTAGTAATAGTAATCCAAAGTTTCTTGAAGAAAACTGTAACTATAGATCTTAAAGATCCTATCGTGAGTATATACAACAGTGTAGACGAATTTGAAGACTTTATTGATTCTGCATTCATAATCGAGACGTATCGGCAACAGTTTTGGTTTGGATGTAACAACTCTACTCAACGTGACTCTTGGGTTCAAGATATTATCAAACAGAAAGTTAAAGAAGGGATAGATGAAGTGGTAAAGAAAGGGTGGCTTATCAAATCAGCAGAGAAAGAGAACACCTTCCTGAAGAAGCGATACCACATACAAACAACCACTAAAATGAAATACTACGAGAAACCTAAAGGTGCATTTAAAGGTGCATATCTTTTAGATGGTAGTGCTGTACGAGTAAATCAACGAAACAAACCAGTTGGCTTTGACATCGTAACACCGAAACGAACGTACTATCTACGAGCTGAAGATGAAGATGATAGAGATGCTTGGATAAAATCATTATCGAAATGCAAAAATGTACGCTTAGAGAAATGAATATTTAATGTTACCTCCTTTTTGGTGTTTTTGGTGATGGTGTTCTCATGACGTATTGGTGCATGTCTGTATTGCTTCTTTGTAGTGCATTCACTTGGTGTGAATAAGTATCTGCTACAAGCCTTCTTTCTCGCTCTGCTTCTTCGTACCGTCTATTCATCTGCCGTAGTTGTTGCTCCAAGTTTTCACTCTTTAGGTTTTGACCCATTAGTTGCTCGGTTAACTTTGTTTTCTCTTGTCGAAGTAGAGCTACTTCGTGATCTAATAGCTTCGAGTTCCCAACACCTTTTCGCAGCGATGTTAATTCTTGTTTTAGTCTCTCGTTCTCACTTGCTAGCGAAAGCTCTTCTTTGCTTGCTCTTGCAGGTGAACCTTTTACAGGTGATGCGATAGTGTTTCTTAGCTCAATCGCTTCTACAAACTGATGTTCTAACTTTCGTATCGTTGCCTTGTGCTGCTCGACTAATTGCTTTTGTGCTAGTAACTGTTCATATAATCCTTTTCGTTCACTTTGCAACTGTTGAACTTCGTTTCGTACTGCAGTAATTTGTTGATCAAAATCTCGTTTTTCTTTCGCGCTTCCATCCAGTGACACTTCTCTAGTAGAACGTGTCTGTTCGATCTCTGCCTTGAGCTCATCAATTGTCTTTCTATACTGTAACGCAATTTCTTCCATTTTCGTTGCAAGTTTTGCCTTCTCTTGCTGTAACGTCTTTCTTTGTTCATTCAAGTTGTTCACTAGTTGATCCTTTTGTGCGAGTTGATCATGAAGATGCGATATCGAATCTTTTGACGAGTTGTCATGTCGATAGTGGGCATGTCTTATTGCATCCATTTCGTCGTGAAGCATTGTTACTTGCGTTAGCAAGTCATCTCTTTCTCGCTTCACTTCTTCTGTCTCTTGTGTGATTTGCGAAAAGCGTTGTCGTACTTGCTCGTTATCTCCTTGCATGGTTTCCAAAGATGCTTGCATTTGTTTCTTGGCTCGTTCGCTTAGTGCGAGTTGCGTCTTTAGATCTTTCATCTGTTCAAGTTTGGAACGTATGTTGTGTTCATCGCCAGAACGTCGAACAGACATTTCTTGCTCGAGCTCTTGAATACGATCGGATTTCTCTTGGACTTTCTTTTGTAGAATATGTCTATCTTCTTCGTTTCTTCGATCTTGCTCTCGTACTGCTTGTTCGATACTCTGAATATGTTCATTGATAGCAGCAAATTTATGTTTCCACTCGTTATCGACATGTTTAGTTTGTAACTCTTGTAGTTCTACTGCCTTCTTTGCTTCCTCACATTTGTGTTGCCATTCTTCGACTTGCGCTTCTAACTGTTGAACGCGCTCGTTGTTAGATTTTTCTTGGGATTCGTTCATGGAATTAGCAGAGTCTGCTCGTTGTTTGAGTGCAACGATTGCCTTGTTGAGTTTTGTTATTGTACTGTTGAGGTCGTTTATGCGATCATGTGCAGAACGCTTTGTGTCCTCTAACTCATCGGCTAAAGCATTGTTTCTCTCATTTAGATCTACCTTGAGCATGCGTAAGTCTTCTAACTCATCTAAGTGTATTTGATTCTGACTTCTTAGCAATTCATTGCTTTCTCGTAACTGAAGTTCTTGTTTTTGAAGATGTAGAACTCTAGCATCGCGATCTTTGGTTAGCTCATCTACCGACGCCTTTAGTTTATCCTGCAACTGCTTGATTTGAGCTGCTTGCGCGGTACAAGTACGATCTAGCTTATCGCGATGTGTCATGAGTATACTCGCTTCGTCTTCCGCCAAACGTGTTTCTCGAACGAGTTGCTCCATTTTCTCTTGCAAGTTGTCGTTTCTCTTGTGTAATGTTGTATTTTCTGAAGCTAACGAGAATAGTTCTTGCTTTAGTAGTTTCATTTGCTCACTTAGATTTTGCTCCGAAAGTGAAACATCTTCGTTAATTGTCTTAAGCTCTTGTACGAGAGCATTAAAGTTGTTTGTTAATGATACAGAGACTTCTTTGACTGCAAATAGGTCCGATGTTATTTCTCGTAGATGATCGTCTTTGTCACGTAACTCGGCAGAGACTGCATCTAGGTCTTGTTGGTGTTTCTCTGAGAGTTCGAGCATCTCGGTTTGTAGCTGTTTGAACTTGTTATCTACGTTTCTCTTTGCTGCAATGACTTCATTGATTCGAGACTCGTAATGGTCTGCTGTTGCTTTAGTAGCTTCATCAAATTCTTGTCTTTGCATTCTCAACATGCGTTGATGATTTGCCGCTGCATCACGTAGCACGTCGTTTGATGATTTGAGTTTCTTTAGTTCTTCGTCTAACTCTATCAGTTGTGTTTCGTGATCCTCCCGAGCTTCTTGCAGCTGCTTTTCTTTCTCTTCTGCATTTGCTACTGCTATTTCGGCATCTCTATTCGCTTGTTGCAAATCTCGTTCCAAGTCTTTGATCGTTCGTTTCACTTCTGTCAACACTCTCTGGTTACTCTCCAACTCTTTTTGTTTGATTTCTTTTTGATTGGCTACCTCTTGCTCAAGTTCTGTTATTGTAGCAATATATGATTGATACCGAGCTTCTAGGTCTTGCCACTGTTCTTGCTTGCTATCTCGCATTAACCGAAGTTCTCTTTCTAGTTTATCATTTTCGTTCTTGAGATTGACTGCTGCTGTTTCGATTTGTTTCTTTTCTGCCTCTACATCTTGGATTCTTCTATCATGCTTCTCTCTGTCTTTTGCTTGATCCTGCTTCAACTGTTGCATATCTCTACTCGATTCTTTTCCTTTTCTAATCTCTTCTTCTAACTGGGCTGTTAGTTCATGAACTTTGACCTCTTCCTCGAGACTGTCTTGAACTTTTTTAGATAGTTCCGAAGTTAATTTTTCCGTTTGCAAAGTCGCTGTTTTCAGTCGAGACTATAATGTTAAAAAACACTAATAATGTTGTTACCCTTAGATCCAAAATTACTTGATTGCTTTCATTCACACCAAGCTCTCTTTCGAGTAGCGCCGCCTGGAGTTCATCTACGGCCTTCTTCAACTCTGCTTTCACTTGATCGTTAGGAAGATGTAAAATGTAACTTACGATTTTCGTTAACTGTAGTTAGATTGAGTACTATTGTTTGGTTCGACGATAGTTTCCCAGTCAAAGTCGCCACAGTCATCTGAAGATCTTCGTTGTCGTTCTTGAGGAGTCCTATTTCTCGACTCAATTCGTCGTTTTCTTGTTGTAGTTGTAATTTGTCGTTCGCAAGATGCTCTACAAGATTTTGGTTTCCCTTCATCGGCGACTGTATACGTGTTTGCTGGTAACTATCATCCTATATGATTAATAATTAATTAAGTCACATACCAATAGATTCTTGTACTGCCGTTCCATATCGGCAAACTGTTCTGTCAACACAACAATCTTTTCCGATTTTAACGACAACTCTCGCTGTTTGTCTTGCAGTGCAGTATTCAACTTCGCGTTTATAGTTTGTGAATCACGAAGTTCGTCTTGCACCTGCGTTATCTTTCTGTTCAAAACTTGCACGTCTGAAACATGCTTTTGTGCTTCTTTTTGAAGTGCCTCGTGATGTGAAATTTGATCTTTTGTTATATTCTTCAAAGTGCTGCTCAATTGCTCATTCTCTTCTCGTAAATTAGCCACAGTCGCGTTAAGTTCATTTAGAATTGCTGCTTTGTCTTGGTGTATTAACTCGAAGCTTTGCGCCGCCGTTTCCAAGTCAGTCCTAAGAGACTTTTCTTTTTCTTCATGTCGTTCAAACTCTACATCCAAGTCACGTTGTATTTTTCGCATTTGATGTAAAAGGATCTCGTTTTCTCGCCGTAACTCATCATTTGCAAACGACGCTTTCTCAAAACTCTTTCGATGGAACTCTACTTCTTCCATTTCTTGATTCACGCGACCTTCAAGTATGCTATTTTGTTGCAGTAGAGCTATTTGGTCATTATCTTTTGCATTGTACTCTTGTTGCAGGGCGTCTTGCAATTGTTGGTTTTCTTTTTGCAAGTTTAATATCTGCGTGTGATAAACGTCTAAAGAACCGTCCGACATCATCGATCTTTCTCTTTCGTCACGTAGTTCATGCTCTAATTTTTGAACCTTTTCCAAAACCGATTTGTTTTCTTCTTCAACGTCTTTTTTCGATTTTTCCAAGTAGTCCGCTCGCTCTTTTGTTATGGAAATAAATTCATTCATAGAAGTGTTTTTGTCTTGCAGATTATCAATAGTGTTGTTGAGTTTGGACACAGTATCCTCGAGAAACCGTATTCTACCTGACATGTCCTTCTTCGCGTTCTCATTCTCTGATTGTTCTTTTAGTCTTTCTCGTTGTAAGTTGAGTAATCGGTCTTGTAAGTTTCCAATTTCCTCATTATCACTAACAAGCGAATCATTTTGTCTGTACGGTGATGTTTTAGGTGAATTTTTGTATCTAATTGAGTTATTGCTATGATATTTATAACATACGGAACTGATGTAGATCGTGCATCAATCTGCTCCCGTGATGGGTAGTTGCTTTCAGAAAGCGACGGTGATTCCATTGCATAATTGGTACTTTGAAATGACGAGATAATAGGTGACGTAAAATTCTGAAAATTTGTAGGCGTTGAAGGCAACACGGTATCGCTCTGAGATATCGAAGGTCTGTTAATCGATTGCCTCACTGGTGGAGTATTTAATGTCGTTGGCATGTACTGAGATAATACATTTCGATACTCTTGCAGTAACCTTCTCGTATGCTCACCACTGTTTTCTGAATTACCTAGATTCAACTTTAGGTCGGAAGCTGAATACTTGTGTGACATGCTCGTTCCCTCTTCGTGTCAACCAGCTACCAAATACAATTTCTATGACAACTAGTTCAAATTTTTGAGCTCACTACAACATCTAGTGCGTCGAGCAAGAACACTTTATTGCTGCATTATTAAAGTTCTATCATTTTATTTAAGTAAGTATTAATTGAGCTCCATGATCTCTGTCTCTTGGCTGTTATACTCCTTATCCGACTCCCGAGTTCATAAGGCTTACTACAGAGTCAAAAACGAAAAGAAGCTGTTAGAAACTACGCCAGTTATGAAACGAACGTTACAATTTTGTTCCCGCCAAAATATTTCTTGGTTTGCAATTCTCGGTAGACAGAAACGGTCACGTCATACACAACTAAGCACTCTTTTGCGATATTCAAATCAACAAAGATTGGACTTATACGAACACGACAATAGCACAGGTAGGTGAAAGAAGTAATACAAACTAAAATATAGACATTTTCATTTTAAATCCGTTTTGCATCACGTAGAAAACAAATAATAGAAAATGACGGACATATTGTATCAGTACTTGGAAAAATCAGGCCTCGACGGCTATCATCAACAACTAAAACAAGTTGGAATAACTTTAGACAAACTAGCAAATATGACACTGTATGACTTGGGACGGTCTGTTGGTGTACAATCGAAAGTTGATCGAAAAAAATTTCACGAGTTAATACACCACTTGAAGCATAACTATGGAAATAGGCCATCTTCACCTTCAAACCACGACCAACTACGAGATTTTGATAATTGTCAGCCGTTGGATCTAGGCGCGAACAAAAACGGCATGTTTAGAGATGACCAAGAGAAAGA
>JAESGV010000591.1_pt1 | contig 15916 bp, 19 predicted proteins | sample 9269781 | NCBI WGS metagenome assembly JAESGV01 (sample SAMN15741586, study PRJNA653496) | algae metagenome | isolation source: Tildeniella torsiva UHER 1998/13D and co-occurring heterotrophs from... | place: Slovakia: Slovak Paradise National Park, Hrabusice, Kosice Region | collected 2000-01-01 | reverse complement strand
GGTAAGATGTTGTACCGATGCACATACTGTGTCAGTTGGTCTAATTCTAGTTTTTGGGCTATTTCGTGCGCAGCCATTGCTTGTTTTTTGTCTTGTTTGTTTGCCAATCTACATTTGTTACTCGATATGAGTTTTAATCTTACATCAAAAGCGATTTTCCGGTAAAGTTGGGATGCTTAACGCTGTCAAATAATGCTTTTTTTGCTTCTTCCATTCTTCCTTCGTCTGCTGAGTCAACAACAAAAACTGCTCCATGGATCTAACAATTATTAACTTTTGTCACCAATCATACCGCTGCGAAATATCTTTCCCAAATACCTCGAAACTTTACGTTGCCTCCCAAATCAAAGTATGTAATATCATATCGACCATGCTTTACCTGCTCCCTATTAAATCCTATCGTTGGTGTAGTTCTAGAATCAGATTCTGAGAATGTAAATCGTTCTTTCACCAATGCGTACCTCCTTGTATAGCTGACAACAAAGTAGTTTTTCCAGCGTTATCTAATCCAATTAGCATCACCGTTATTTGTAAATCTTTTTTAGCATTCTTTTGGTTAGGTGTCCCAAACAAAGTCTTGAAAAACTGCAGCATGTTGCTTCCTGTAAAGTATTTTGAATTGTAAGCTAAGACAACTTAAAAAAGCCGCAAACACAAATATGAACCCATATGGTTATCAGCAATACGACCCCAACTCGTACCAGTACCAACAAAACAACTACAACACGCCAAATGCACAAGCGCCGTATCAACAGCAGGGGTATCAGTCGTACAACGGTCCTCAAAACCCTCAAGACCAATATTATGGTGCTCCACAACAGTACAATGCACCCTATGAAAATAACATAAACCTGGAACAAAATTTTGTCCCACAACAGTATAATCAACCCAACACGTATTACCAACAGCAGATGCCTCAAATGCAGCAACAAAACTATCAACAACAAATATCTAACCAATTCAGTCAGTCTATAGACTACAACAATACTCAGTACGGTGGAATGTCACAGTATATGGGCAATACTCAAGGTTCTATTTTGGAACAATGGGCATCTCGTGTTATTCACGCAAGCGAGGGTGCCATTGGTTACTCCTCTGCCAATTTATGCGGCGAGACGCATCAATACCCAAAGTATGGAGATAATCGCAAAACATACCGACCAAGGAAAGATAAAGGCATATCTCGTATCGATGTCGGATTTGCAGCACCAGTGTTCTTATCAAAAGTAGAAATATTCGAAACAAACAATCCAGGTTCTATCATTGAAATATCTGCAAGGAAACGATTTGGACAATGGATCGGCCTTTACCGAGGAACAAATCAACAAGGCTTCCAAGAGGTATATTTTGCTTACATTCAACTAATCATGCAGAGTTTTGTTCTTAGGCCAACTTTTCCAACCACACAAACATCAATTGATACGATACGAATTATTATGGACCACATGACACCTCCCCAAATCGATGGAATCAAAATTCACGGAATTCCATCTAATGACAAGTTAGATTACAGTGAAACGTTCCAAAAGATGGATATTCATAAAATGTTCGTCGATTATGATTTTGGACCAGAACGAGCAGGACTTCCAAACGTTGCTTCTTGGAAACGACCCTGCGAACTGGTTACAAATCCACAATTTGTAGTTGATGATGTTGATGTTGATGATATTAACCAAGGGTAAGTGGTACACTGTGACTAAAATGTAGTGTAATTGGTGATTGTTACCTTTTGGCGAGTTTGGCTTGTATGGCCAATGCAGGTCGATTAATCGAAAAAACATTTGTTTCACATGATATAGCGCATGGAAAGTACGTATTCAGATTCTTGAGACGAGGATTACACGCAGAAGATGTAATAATCGACGATCGATTACCAGTAGATGTTAATGGTCGACTCATGTGTACAAGTTCAAAAACAAAGAATGAATTTTGGATGCCGTTGCTAGAGAAAGCATACGCCAAGTTTAGAGGAGGATACGATAAGATCGAGGGAGGACAAATTAGAAAATCTTTGCATAGACTTTGTGGTGGAAAAAAGTTTTACTTTAGAACTAGAGAGCAATGGAAAAACATAGACGCTGCGTGGAAACAATTAGTTGATATGCACTCTAAAGGTGCGTTTTTTGGATGTTCAAGTGATGATGACGAAACATCGACAAATGACTTGGTGACAAGTCATGCGTACTCTGTTTTGAAACTTGCAGAAATTGATGTTCATGGAAAGAAACAAAAATTGATACTATTGAGAAATCCATGGGGAACAAAAGAGTTTTCGGGAAGATTTTCAGATTCTGACGTTGCATCTTGGACTGTAGACTTAATTATCAACTTGGATGCTAAATTTTCTGATGATGGATCGTTTTGGATGACATTTGAAGATTTTTATAGTCAATTCGAAAGAGTAAATGGAATTGAATTTTAAAACGACTTTTAGTAAACTCTGCTCAACTGAAACAGCACGCAAACGTTCTCGTACATCATGGTCACAACTTGCTCTGGCTACCAAATACGTCGCACATATTTCAAAAGATTAGCAAACAGTTCACACGTGTGAACAGACAAAAAAGTTTGCGGAAGTACACGCGAACGCACTGGATAACTAAATCATCGAATTGCCATTACCGTATACTAGCGAGTTGTCGATAGAAGCGAGTTGATGACTTCTATACACGAGGAGCAAAGTATTCGCCCATCTGCGCTTCACATTCAAGACTCTGACATAGACAGCAAAGGTTGCGCTTTGGAGTGAAATCTTGTCCTAGTAATCTTTTTCTCTAAACGACTGTAGTAGACGCTACTGTAATAATAGAAATTTCATACCCAGAAGAGATAACAGGTTTGTATTATTACAGGGTTGGACTTAAAACAGAAAAATATAGCTACCAAGTCGCGAAATACCTGCTACCTGGTATAGATAGTTGATCCAGCACCTAGTAATTTAATGTACTTATATGATCATTGTTATTTTTAAACAGAAGATCTGCATGTGAAAAAGTGATATTTTCTTCACAGAAGATCTTGTGAAATATTGTCAATGTTGTACCACGTCGCAGTGCTGCTATTCGCTCTACTCTCTGTTGTCTATGCCAATAAGAGAATCGCTGGAGGTACTCTAGCTGTAGATGGACAGTTCCCTCACATGGTTTCTATGTTGATTTACTACGAGGGGTCAGAGTTCCCATTCATTTGCAGTGGTGGTATTCTAACCAAGAACATCATTCTTACTGCTGCGCATTGCACATTCGAGGAGACATTGCGTCCAAAATACATCGACATTTTCTACGGCAGCGCCCACAACGAACCACCACAAGCTAAAACAGCCGCCATATCATACCTTTCTAGTCATCCAGACTTCAACAAAGCTGGGAAAACGGAGAATGATATCGCGTTAATTAGATTGAATGAAGATCTTGTCTTCGACAGCAAGACTAAACCCATGCAATTGGCCTCTGAAGCACCAGCAGTAGAAGACGTATTGACTATTGCTGGATGGGGTAGAACACCAGATAGCGATCCACCCGCAGACTTGCTGTACGTTGACTTGGAAGTACGACCTGATTCCGAATGTAAAGCATTCTTTGACAGTTATGGATACGTACCAAATACGCAAGTATGCGCTGAAGGTGGACCAAAAGACAGTAAGTTATTGACACAAGATACTTATACATCTAGATTGCGTTGGAGATTCTGGTGGACCATTTACAAAGGAAGAAAACAATGAATTTGTTGCATACGGTGTTGTAAGCTTTGGAACAGCAGAGTGTGGTGTTGACCCACCAGCATGGGGAGCATATACTAGAGTATCAGCATACCTACCATGGATTGAAGCCTCTTTAGCCCGACTTGCTAGCAAACCAGAGAAAGTTCCTCAAGAAGATGGTGTTCAAGTTACAGTTGTAGAGGCACCACTTGTAGATACCACTGAGACACCAACCACTTCGGAACCAACTACTGCAGAACCAACCACCTCAGAACCAACTACAGCGGAACCAACAACGTCAGAGCCTACTACTCCAGAGCCAACAACATCTGCTCCAACAACTGCAGAGCCAACCACTTCTGCTCCAACAACTGCTCCTCCTACTGATGAACCTACCACAGCTGCTCCAACAACCTCCGAACCAACAACGTCTGCTCCTACAGAAACTTCCCCAGCTCCACAAGAAACAACTGCAGAGCCAACTACCTCTGAACCAAGCACTACTCCATGTCCAACATGTCCATGTGGCTACCAAGGTACGAGAATTGCCAAAAGACGTAATGGTAATCCAGGATGTCGTGAGTGTTTGCCTTGCCCTTCGGAACCAACTACTTTGGAACCAACAACCTCTGAACCATCTACTTCTGCTCCAACCACCTCTGCTCCAACAACAGTAGCTCCAACTGAAACTGTCGAACCATCTGAGGTTGTTGATACCACTGTTGCACCAACGACCCAAGAGCCAACTAGTGCAGCCTCTACTGGCGCTCCAGAGACAAGTGTATCTCCATCAAGCGAACCACCAGTTCAAGCAACTTGTGAACCATGTCCATGTGGTGTTTTGGAAGTAAGAAAGCGAAGAACGCAACAATGTCCCCAATGTGCTTCATGCCCTTCGACTACTGAACCAACTACAGTGGCTCCAACAGATGCACCATCAACATTGGTACCGTCTACAACAGCTCCAACTTCTGCACCTTCAACACAAGCTCCAACAACACCAGTGTCAACAAGTGAACTTACAACCACAGCGCCAACAGAACCACCAGTACAAGCAACTTGTCAACCATGCCCATGTGGTGCTGTCATTAGAAAGAGACGCTCACAAGAATGCCCACAATGTATCGAATGCCCACCTACTACCGCTGCGCCTTCTACTGCTCCAACAGATTCCCCATCTGTACCAAATAGTACACCACCTGCTACCGAGTCATCAACTGCTCAACCAGTCACTGTTGAACCAACAGAAGTACCGACAACAAGCTCACCATCTACATCACCTGTAACTGATGCACCTGTATCATCAGCAGCACCGCAGTCTTCCAGCGCTCCATCTCCAACAGAATCATCTCAATCACCAGAACCACCTGTTCAAGCAACATGCAGTCCATGCCCATGTGGTTCTGTAGCTGGCAAGAGACGCTCTGGATGCCCTGTTTGTGTCGTATGTTCTTCACCACCTGCAGCACCAGAGTCACCAGTAGAAGCTACTTGTCCACCATGTGCTTGCGGAGCTAATTCATCAAAGAGACGCTCTGGATGTCCAGTATGCAAAGCTTGCCCACCAGAGACTCAATCACCATCAGTTGCAGCTCCTAGTACCTGTCCTCCTTGTCCATGTGGTGCTGTCGTTGGTAAGAGACGTTCAGCGTGCGCGGTATGTAAGCCGTGCTCCACATCTGCTCCAACGAACTCACCAGATACATCTCCAGCACCGTTAGCTGGCGCAAATAACGCTAAGATTTCATCAGCATCTGCTATCGAAAGTTTAACTGGCATTGTTGTTGCTGTAGGTGTTGCATTTGTCTATTACCTTTAATAAAGACAAGTTATTTATTGAAAGAAAATTACCAAACAAGAGTTTAGTTTGCTCACGAAGTTACAACTCTTTAGTAAACTATGCGCAACGGTTCAAATGCAAACATTTTCAGATGTCTTGGTCATAACCTGCTCTGAGCTTACAAATACGTTGCGTCAACAATATGACTGCAGCTCCATGCTTCGACACCATATGCAGAGAACAAAAACACTAATATCTTTTTGTACCAACGATTTTGTCTACGTTTATGATACGAACACAACACAACAACTCTGCGAAATAATTATCAGGCCTGATATGATATATTTAAAGGCCACGGTACTGAACTACAACGAGATCGTAATAGGCTACACTATGTGTTTTGATATCTATGATATAGCGACTGCTGCACTTGTGAAAAGCGTCAACGTGAGTAGTTGCGACATATTAGCAGCTATTAATCACTATATTATTTTTCAGTCAAGCTCACCAGTGCGTGTGCAGGTCTGGAATACAAAAACAAACAAAACAGCACTACTAGAAAATTCAAACCACACACAAATGATACTAATTCAAGCATTAAACGATAAGGAGTTTATAACCAGTCACTATCTGGGAACATTTAAAATATGGGACTTGCGGACACTAGCATGTACACACGAACTCAAACTAGACTATTTGAACATATGTCACATCGTGTCACTTTCGCGTAACGAGTTGCTGTTTGGAACAAGTAATGGCATACGATCGGTCAATCTAGATACGCTTAGAAGCAAACTAGTTTCGTCATCGACAACACCATACATATGGTGTATCCGAAAGGTCTCAGAGAATATCATATGCGTTACTGAGGATACCACAACATCTGATGAAATGCAAATCTATTTTGTAGATTTGAAAACTCAGAAGCGTACTGGTAGAGGATACTCTTCGTATTTTAATCCAGTATTTGGTAAAAATACTATCAGTATTGTAGAGAAAGAGAGTATTTGCGTCAGAGATGCTACATCTTTGCTGTTACTGAACAGAATCTTTGTAGACGCTGACGACCTTTTAGACTTTCCAGATAACAATCTTTGGTTTTCCTGACCTACTTCTTGTGCAGACATCAAAAATACAAGAAAATCACTGGTTTTGAATAACCTTATAAATCAGTCGTAGATACCCCTAAAAAGGTTACTGTCCCAACAAAACGTTTGTAAAACTTACTGTAGTGCGTATCCTGTAAAGATTTGTCATCGCCTAAAGGCAGACGTTATGACAGAAGCACGACCTAGGACATACGCTGAGCTGATAGCGCGGCGAAAAGATGAATTTGTGCAGAAAACAAAAGCAAATTCAGAAAATGTAAAGTATAGATACGATTCGCGAGAGGTATGTCGCGCTCCGAAAAACTGTTAACAAAAGTAGCCCAGTTACCTTGTACAAAAACAACAAACTCGAAAAAATCTTTCTGAAAAAATAACCAATGTACCATTATCGACAAACGACGGACGAGTTTTTGAAAAGATTCCACTATGGAACGCAGATTATTACATAAACGAACGTTCCCAAATCGATGACCCAAACAAACCAATGTACAGCAGTTTCTCAGCAGATAAAGTTTTCGACCCGAGCAGAAAACATAAAAATAAAATGGTTCCACCGCACAAGTATGCAGTTCATTCGCAACTCGCTAACGTTTAGATACAAATATTCCACCGACTGGACAGAATTTAACGCTGCCGAGTATTTACACAAACCATTAGCTATGCCTGTTACTCCAGGAAAAGAAGTTGTTATTAAGACGATAACGTCACAAAATTCGCCAATGATAGATAGTCGACATCCATACGACAAGGATTACGAAGACTTTAGCGATTCTATCTCTACCTCTTCGCACATGTCGCGCAGTTCATCTCATTCAACAATTACTACCGTTACTGTCGTTTCCACAGTTTCCAAGGGAAGCTCGGCTTCTACTCCTCGAACATGGGCCATTCAGAAACCAAAACCACAAAATCCGCTAAGTCAATCGATACAGTCGATTAAACCTGTGAGCGCGAGTGTTTCACTACGGCCTCAATCAGCTACCAGGTCACGTGCTCCATCGATACCTGTACCCTATACTGCACGACCACTATCAGCTAGACCAGCGCTAGTGAACGGAAACAATTTCGAGTCACGGCAGAAAGAAGCTGATCCTGTTACAAGTAGAAGTAGTAATAGTGAGTATTCTGTATCAAGCACAGTTCCTGTTGTTGAAACAGATGTTTATAGTTACAAGAAAGAAGCCGTTAAACCATCAACGCCGAAGAATATCAAGAAACTAGATATGAAGTCAGTCGCTGCTGTACAAAAAGCTCAAGCTCCAAAATCACCTCATAACAATAGTTACTCTAGCGTTCTTACACGTGTTACCAAGAAAGATATTAATACTGTAACTACGAAGCCGTTTAGAGCTCATTCGCCAGTGAAAGTAGCTAGTCCAGTACCATCCTTCTCAGAACCAAATTTATCAATCTTTATTGAGCCACAACAACAGCAACCACCGATACCTGTAAAAAGGCCCATGTCAGCGAGTACATCACGAATTAAAGTCGTGCAGCCTATGCAAACGATAAATACGGCAAGAAATCATAGAGAAATACAGCGGTCTCAAAGCCCAACGAATAGTAGACCAACATCTGCAACAAATGGAAAGAAATAAATTATTATTGTAATATTATTTTCTGCGTTTCAAAATGACAGAAAAGTCTGGTTCTACACTATTCAAAATCTTGACAGGATCACATCGTAGTGTCTCAAAACCAGGAGCAATACTTACTTCAAAACGTAATAAGAATTTGGCCAAAAACAATCGTTGCTCAAGTAACGAAAAGTTGTCACCAATACACTTGTGAGGACCTGTTCCAAAAGGCATGAATGCAAACTTACTTCTGTTTGCGCTTTCTTCTTCACTGAATCTTTCTGGTCTATAATTTTCTGGATCTTTCCATTCGTGAGGATCGTGATGGAAACCTGCACTGTTCATACTGAGCATAGTTCCCTTTGGTATTCTGAAATCACCCAAAACTGTATCGATCGTTGCTACACGATACGTGGCACCTCCTTGTGATCTATACATACGCAAGTTTTCTTTAATAGCCCATAATAGATACTCCATCTTGTAAACATCCTCGTAAGTGATCTTACTACCATCGTTTGTACCCATTATGCGTATAACTTCTTCGTAACACTTTTGCTGTACTTCTGGATGCTTTGCTAATGCATACATTAATGCTGAAAGTGAGTTTGCAGTTGTTTCATGTCCTGCCAAGAAGAACCCGAAACAATCATCTCTGATTTGGGCATCAGTTAACTTCAAATTTGTATCTTCGTCTTGAGCGTCGATCATGGTCTCCAATAACGATGGATAATCGTATTCTTCTCCATTTGTTTCTTTTTCCCTTCTTTCACGAGCATGAGCAATAATCTTATCCAAAGAGTTACGGAAACGCTCAATGTGGAACTTTAAATTACGATTCTTTTCAGTAGGAATGCGTTTCCACCACCATGGAAATACATTATTAAATACAGTGAACGATTGTGGGACAAGAATGTCGTAGTCTTCGTGTACTGTATCTTGCTTGTCTGCTAGTGCTCCGAAATCGTACTTGAACACTGTTTTACCCAAAACATCAAGTGCGAGTCTGGTCATGCGATCTGGCACCACTACGACAACTTGTGACTTGTTTCCCAATTTTTTGTCCCAACCATCCAAGCATTCATCAATAGTTTTGAAAAAGGTTGGGTAGTAGTTCTCTAAACGAGCAAAAGATGGATTCATCATAGCACGTCTTGGTTTCCATTTTTCTTCTGAACCGGAAGCGAAACCATCTTGCGTCATGTAGTGCAATATAGTTCCTGGAACCATTAGTCTTCTTGCAAATGTTTTTGTATCAAAGAAAACTGTTTTAGCCAAGTCACCGTTGCAAATTGAAACAGTGGAAAGAGGACCCAAAAATGCGTGGTACATTTTGTTCTCAACGCCCAACTCCAGGTATTGTTCACGAGCGACTGTTGGTCTATCTCTTTTTTCAAGGCCGAGTATTTGTTTAATCATTGCTATTAAACCAGCACTCTTAAGGTACGCTGGGCCGTTGCCTCTAATGCGTTTAAACTGACGAACTTTCTTTTGCGACCAAACGTTAATGAGCACAAACAATGCGATAACGCAGCACAGTACCAGGAGTAATAGTGTTACCATTGTTTGAGAAGCGGATGACCGTTTTGTACAACTTCCTAATGCAAAATAATGTAAGAATCCGCATAAACTGATTACGAAGTACCCAATAAATTTACTCGTGATCGCTTTGCGTCATCGCACAAGTACGTGATTTTGCTTCAGTAAAAGTCAGTTTGTAACGTGCTTACAGCGAACTAAGGCTAGAATTATATGACCTATCACAAAGAATGTCGATTCGGCTGTCACTAAACCGTTGACGCTGACAAGCAGGATTACAATATTTCGCAGCGAAATGCATTGCGTCGTTATTCATTGAACAAAACAAACAGAGGCACCTTTTGCAGTTATTATTAATTATTCAAAGAGAAGAGTCACCGTAGCGAAATTGAGCCCTAAGGACTTACAATCGCTCAACTTACGACTTTGAACAGTAAATTGTCAAACAAAGCTTCACAATATGTGGTACTCGCATGAAGAACCTGCACCGTACCGACTTCTAAATGTACAACCAACGTACGACTTGACAATGATATCAATCTTCGCTGTGGCACTGTACAGTTTCAGACATTTCATTTCACGTTACTTTTTTGCGGTACTTTGTTTTACTCGCGTTAACAACCACAGCCTATTGCCACTGCAGCGAAACTGGACAAAAAACATCATGAAAGATATGTAGAAAATGGTTGGTACTCTGCGTGGTATATAATCGCAAGTGCTGCAGGATTAGCATTACTGTGGAACGCACCTTTCTTTGCTGACTATCGTACAATTTATGAAAATTACCCACAAAAAGTTCGTTTTTACAGTTCCTACTTACACAACAGCAAATGGAGGGCATACCAGGAATAAGATTGTATCACTTACTAGCACTAGGGTTCTACACTCAAGCAATTATCAGTATGCTATTTATTGACGAAAGAACCAAAGATTTCGCGTACGCATCTACTTTTTTAACTCACTCTCTAGACAAATGATGGCACATCACATTATCACTGTGTTACTACTGTGCTTCTCTTTGCTATCGTATTTCTGGTTCTTTGGATGCGTAATATTGCTTTTGCACGATGTAGTGGACATACCACTCTATGTTGCCAAAGCAGCACATGCATTGAAATGGAACGTGACAGCAAATGTTAGCTTTTTCCTATTTGCATTATCGTTCCTACTTCTGAGACTCATATACTTCCCTTTCATTGCGTATTTGAGTTTCACGCAACCACCACACATGTACCCATCCATCACTTTTTTGATGCGATATGTACCTGATGTCCATCCTATTGTTGACATTAGTTCGTATGGTTTGTGCGTAGCAAAACACTGTGTAAGCACAGCGTGGGTGCAAAATCTATTACTAATAGGACTACTTTCTTTACACGTCTTTTGGTACGCACTAGTTATCAAGATGATCATAAATCAATTCAAAAAGGGCGGAGACGTTGAAGGGGATCCACGTTACATGGATAAACATCCAGAACATCATGCCGAGCATGAAAAACACGAGTAAACACTAGGGTTTAATAAAAGAGTCATTTATTCTACTATGTCAAAGAATATCGTGTTAGGTACACTTGGATCATGGGTATACACCAATGAAGGTGGTAACATGGTTCGTAAATGCGACCCTGGTGCAAAAGGTTCATTTGCCGGCTCATCATCAACCTCTCCGTACAATTTCAACTTGGATTGGTCATCTACATTTAACACATCAGCAACACTTTCAAGTACTTGTTCATAGGTCATATCTCTATCGAGTGCAAGCATACAAACTTCCACACTTGATGGTTTCATACTTTTTAGTCGAATATTCATGAATCGACGAATATATTCATAGTATTCTCTGCAACATTTGAACCATGTACTCGCGTTACATGCAGGTTTTGATTGGAACACTAATATGTCTCCATTCTGTAACTCTGCAGCTCTAATTGTAACTTCCATATTCACAGGGTCGATCATGTTGGAACGAATTTCTTCAAAAACTTCAATTGGCGTTTCAGAGTCAAGATTTGCACTCTTTAACATGTGTGGTATAAGTGTTGACGTTAGTGCATCTTGATCAGCGATAATAGAACCTGAGACCCATAACCTTTGCGATACAGGATCGAAGCACTTGAAAAAGAGTAAACAATGGCTTAAAAAACTAGGACTGGTAGGTACTGTTGAATCCAAAATTTCCAAATAACAATCAAAATGTTCTTCTTTTGGTCTAATGTTGAACGCTGTATCGATCTATGACTGGTTAATATAATGAAAAAGATATTACATCATCCGAGTCCATTGGCGTTAAAACAACATCAGGTCGGTACGATTTGTTTTGTCTTCGTTCCCACTTCCAAAATCGTTGTCTTTGTATTGGTACATGATGTATCCTCGCTATTTCATTCTTTAGATCAATAATCTTTGCTTTCTAAAATGGTTAAAATGTAAAACACGCTTACTCGTTTTATACGTATAGGTTGAATATCAGAAAAGTTGACCAAATCAAAACGAGTATAGTATGACATGATTTGATTCGTTGCTATGCGAATGTAACAATATTCTGCCTCTTCTCGTTCTTTTTGTCTTTGCATTTTTTCTTTTTCATAAATTTCACAATTCTCACTGGGTGGTAAATCACACTCTTTTAACTAGATTGTTAGATTCCAATACAAACATACTGGTGCGAGTAACTCTTCCATTTCACTCTTACGCAAGTACATTAAGAAACATGCCTTTTTTGTTTTGTAATTTTTGTACTTGGTAAACTCTGCAACATCACTGTCACCACCATTTGCACTAATGAAAACATCTTCTTCCTAGTCGTGTTAGTTATAACTATTTCACATACCGTTGTTTCAAACACTCTTGTCGAGTCAAACGTGTACCATTTATCATCATTGGCAAGTGGTTTGATAAATGCACTAAATTCGGCAAGTGTACCTTCTCCTGTACCACTATGCACTATCACAGAGAATAATTCGTACTGGTTATCGGTACCTTTTTGTGGTGCTTTTTCATCAAGATATTCTTCCATGTCAATAGTTTGTGGGAATTCCAATCTATCGGAAAACATTGTCCATATTTTTGTTTCTTTGTTCAAACAAACAAATCTTGGAAGACGGAAGGCAAGTACGGGTGGTAATCGCGTGAATCGTAACGTACGAATGGCTTTTTGGAAACCGTGACCCAATGCAAGAAACTTGTTTGTTCCATCCATGATTTCTTCTCCCAAATATTCTTTTAGTCCTTGTTCCAGAGAAGATACTTTATCTATGGGTGTTACATCATAAAAACAGAAACGTACGTGAAATGTCGATCATGGTTGCCGGAACTTGTGTTACAACTTCAAAATCTACATCGCAGCAGCTGATACGATTGGTTAACACACTTTCTATCATAGATAATCGATCTCCTCGGAATAAATGTGTAAATTCATATATCATCGCTTCGTGATTTGGTGTTCCTGATAGTAGATTGATATATTCTGAAATATCAACAGGATGTGTATCAAATTGTAAATTCCAAAAGATTTTTTGTAACGCTTTTGCTTGTGCGTCATAGTGTGTTCGGTACTGTGTCCTTCTAAAGGCTGTTAAAAGGTACAATGTCTGTAACATTTGTGCCATGTATGATTTCGAGTTACTAGAAGCTGGTAGGTACCCAGTATGAAGTCTAGAGTCGTAACTCTTGCTTAAAAGGTATTCTTCGCGGTACACTCGCACTGTTACTTCCAAAATAATTCTATCATTGACTTTGAAACCGCCATCTACTGCGTTCAAAGTGGCAGCAGGAATTAGTTCACGGAAACCCCAGTCTACATCACCGGGAGAGTATCGCTTTTCTGCATCTTGTGTAATAGATTTTGCCAAGTCGTTCTAAACGTGTTAGTGGTTGATATTTAACTCTGACGTACTTGATTTAATATACCGAGACGGAACTTGGCGAATCTACACCAATCGGGAGGGTAATTTGTGACATCTCCAACGTCAAGGTATACCGACAAACTGGTCACATTGTTTCCAGTTGGAAATAGAAATAGCCTCCACTCTAATCCGTCTATCGTGAACGGTGCCGAATATGTTCTGTTTGGAACTTGCGAAATATTATCTACACACCATCTATACGTGCTACAGTGCTCATCAATGTCACGAACATGATAAACGCCAGTTTTTGTCACATCCAAAGTGCCTAAACGTGTTAATTCAACACTTTGACACAGTACCAAAATAAATTCGTTTTTTCGCTGCGAGTGGGTCTTCTTGTACTGTTGGTGCGGGTGTTGTCATTCAAATACCAACAAGTTCGCTTTGCTTTGTAAGCAGTTTGGTCAACCGTGGCAAAGCAAAGATTTTTCCTGTAACATATCCACACAGAGTATAGTATTGTTCAAATATGCCTCTAGTAGAATACATTAGGTCACCCGTACATCAACTCATGTCGTGGGCACGTACACAGTCCATGTGGCCAGTAACATTTGGTCTCGCGTGCTGTGCAGTCGAAATGATGCAAGCCGCTGCTGCTCGTTATGATTTTGATCGTTTCGGAATTATTTTCCGTCCATCTCCTAGACAGTCGGACGCTATGATCGTTGCCGGTACTTTAACAAACAAAATGGCTCCAGCCTTGAGAAAAGTATACGATCAAATGGCTGAACCAAGATGGGTAGTCAGTATGGGAAGTTGCGCAAATGGAGGTGGATATTACCATTACTCGTATGCAGTTGTTCGTGGCTGCGACCAAATTATTCCTGTTGACGTGTACGTACCAGGATGTCCACCAACAGCAGAAGCTCTATTATACGGCTTCTTCTTGCTACTTAAAAAGATGAAGCGTGATCCATACAAACCATGGACACCAGAGTTGGAGCATCCAAATAGACCACAACTACAATACCTCGAACAAAAGAGACGCGAAGCTACAGAATATAAACGTCTAAACTTGGACTTGGAAACACCACTTGTACAACAAAAAGAAGTAGCACAACAACCAAGAAAGAGACAAGGAGTAAAACTATAAGCAACCAATTTTTGGGATAATATAAAGGGTATTTTCTCTGTTTAGTTTACACATGATCACCTATTCTTGCTTTTTCACCAATCTCCTAAAAGACAACCAGAAATAATGTCTTCTTTACCCTTCGTCATACGTCAAAGCGCAGTGACGCTTCGCAGAAAAAACAATGAGTAGAACCACACCGATTCACGTTAGCCCTATTGGCTCTAGGAAACAGCGATTCGCAGAAGAACAAGAAACGCGAAGACAAGTTTTATCTTTGCTAGATACATACGTACACCAAGAAACAGAAAAAACATCGCTAATATCTGTTAAAATGGGTGTGGTGGGTCTACTAAAAGAAATCTCAGACTTGGTATTAGAAACACCATCTTTAAGATTACTTCATGCACGAGAACAGTACGATTTAATGTATTACGTGTACGATACAACTATCACATACCTTACACGAAACAACATGGGTGGTCGACACGCTATTATGCTATCAATGTACGCTTCTTTCCACATTTAACAGTCTAGGAATCCACTCGCTATGAAATGCGTTCAGTACATCGACGAAGCGTTCAAAAAAGATCAGTTAGACGATTCTGAGCGTGATGACGCAGAAGCTCTTCAGAAACGTGTTCTAAAGCTCAAATTTCCACTCGAACGAGTACAATTAGCTTACGACTTGGCTGTAGAAGAGTTACTCGAGTTAGTACGATTAGGTGACCGTTATATCAGACTTGGACTATGGGAGCAATCAGAATTAGCGTACCAAGAAGGGTATCAATTACTCATGTGTCTTGCTCGATCTGACATCAACTCTATTGACTCACTCGCAAGGTTAGTAGGTATGTTTTTTCGCATTCGAATAACAATCCATAGTAATAGGTTATGGTCGTGCACTATTTGGACAATGTAAATTCATAGAAGCATCAGATGCGTATCGACTTGGGCTCCACTTTTTCCCATCGTTCCCAACACTTCCCTTTAATCCAATCAATTTCTACAAATCAACAGAAAGTAGTCCTCTAGATCGTACAGAAGATTACATGAAAACACTACAAGATTTACGTGATCAAATCTCTATACTTGAACAGATGAAAAACGCGACAGAAACAGATGTACACAATTTACACAAACTAGTGTTTGTACAAGCATTCGAATGCTATTTTATCAACAAAAAAGAAGAAAGTATCAAACTATTCGAAGAGTTGAAAACAATTTCCAAACATGA
>JAESGV010000590.1_pt1 | contig 15934 bp, 13 predicted proteins | sample 9269781 | NCBI WGS metagenome assembly JAESGV01 (sample SAMN15741586, study PRJNA653496) | algae metagenome | isolation source: Tildeniella torsiva UHER 1998/13D and co-occurring heterotrophs from... | place: Slovakia: Slovak Paradise National Park, Hrabusice, Kosice Region | collected 2000-01-01 | reverse complement strand
TGCGAAAACTAAAAGATATGATTGCCGCGAAAGAGGCCATTCAAGAAAGAATACATCGATGGATCATTACACAAAAAGAAGATACACCACAAGAACAATCAATTTTATATGATATTCGCGAGCGCTTATTGGCAATTACTATTTCACAAAATGATTCTGTTGGTTCCTACATTGAACCTTTTGAGAATCTTGCCGTGTATTTACGCCAAAATATGAACAGATTACTCACGACTGCGCCAAGTGAAAAAGTTGCATTATGTTTCTCAGGTGGTGGTATTCGATCAGGATCGTTTCAAATGGGTGTACTTCGCGCGTTAGAAGAGAACAACGTTTTGCGAGAAGTAGATTATTTATCTACTGTTTCTGGAGGCGGGTACACTGGATCGGCATTCATGACGCATATGACGGCAAATAATGGCGATCGTGGAAAATCTATTGATCAACTCGAATTGAAAATGAGAGCCAATGCAAACTATCTTTTCACCACATTTGCATCTTCAGTGTATTTTATCGCTGCTGTACTCTTTGGAGCTTTGCATAACATTTTATTCCTATTTGCACTCGCAGTAGTTGGCAGTAGTATTTTATACTCTGGATACACACCAGGAATCATATGTATACGCTCAGGAAACTCGTACTGTTTGAACAATCAAACCATTGCAAACGCATCACCAGAATTAATTGCCAATTTGACTCGATCAGTTACACAAAACATAACTTACAGTGGTGCGCCAATCATTGTATCATGGTTAGGTTTCTACAGCTTAGAATTTGATGTTGCTCGACTACACGCATCAAAAGATTTTATAAGTGACGCGTATAGAAGTAGTTTGTTCCAACAAACATGGTTTCTAATTACTATCTTTTCTATTGGAGGTGGAGTTGCGTTACTATTAATTTTGATACTGTTTTATCGGTATTGGGGAACGTGTCGTGAACCAGTGTATGATGTAGAGAAGGACGAAGCAGAAATGAACAAGAAACAAACACTACCAGACTTGGTCATCAACAGATTCTTGTTTTGGGTTTCCAATACAGTTATCTATGCAATCGTTGTATGTGCTTCACTAGTTGTGGCATTCTTTGTCGGTGTAGAAATTCTCAAGTTAATCATTGTTGGTTTCGCTTACCAACACACACAGAACGCAAACTCTGCTGCGATCACAGTTTCAGTACTCTACATTGCAGTAATTATCGCTGCTAGTTTAGTCATGCTCGGTACAGTTGTCACAGATGTTGAGAAAATCTTACCACTCAAGATATGTCTGTACATCATCACACTCATCACACCGTTCATCTTTATCGTATCCATGGCACGTTTATGCGTATGGTACATGTTTGAACATCCACCAGGACCATACGACATCAGTCTAGATATCATAGAACTATTAGCATGGTTAGCAATTATTTTACAATTCATATTCTCTCAAGTATTCGACTCTGCGTTACATATCGCATATCGAAACCGATTACGAGAGTCGTTCTACTACAAGGCAAAAGATGTTTCTTTTCACAAATTGATCAAACGGCCGTTATACATATGCAACGCAACGTTGAACAATTTTGAACCTTCTTACGAGAAAGATGAGATTTATAGAACGTACCATCCGTTCACTCTCTCGCAAGTACACGTTGGAAGTAAACAAACAGGATTCCGCTACTCGGAAGAGCAAGGAACAACTGTGAGTTTTGGTATGGCTGTCTCTGGTGCTGCTATTTCCATTAATTTGGGTGGTATGGATAGTTTAATCTCATCTGTGCCCTTGCGATTCACACTAAAGATTTTATCAGCCAATATGGGACATTACTTATTCATGCCTGGAAATCCAATTCGTGGACACGTCAAGAAACCAGTGTTACTCGCAATGATTGTTCACTACGTGTTAAAAGCACTAGCAATACTCACACTACTCGCATGTGTGATTGTGAAAACAACACATGGCATCAACGAGTACTATTTTGAGTCACAAAATTCATCAGAAAGTTTTTACGGATTTATGATCTTTTTTCAAGTTGTAATTGGTTGCTATTTATGCTTACCTCCATTGATTTCCATCTTTTTTGAAATTCTGCACGAGTTTGGTATGATTATTCATACCTTGCAACGAAAACATGGAGGTGTTCTTACGTGGTTGCGAAGATATCCGATCAATGATCTTCCACTATGGAGAGGTATCGGACAAATCTTGGGTCTTCATGAATCACGACACTGTCGATATGTATTCCTTAGCGACGGTGGTCATTTTGAGAATCTAGCCATGTATGAGATACTACGTAGAAAAGTGTCAAAGATTATGGTATTTGATGGAGGTCAAGATAGTGAGTATCATTTGGCTGATTTGTACAACTGCTTGTTACTTGCCAAATATGATCGTTTGATCAGTGATGTGATACTGGAGAAAAGAGATCCTACCACCAACGAAACAGAGTTTTCATTTGTTGATGATTTGGCACCATTAGCCGATCTTGATAGACTTCGTAGAACTAAAGCCAACTTTATCCAGTTTACAGTAAAATACCCTGATGGTACTACAGGCACTGTGTTCTTTGGAAAAGCTACGTTGAGTGGTACCGAAGAAGGTCTAGTAAAGTTGCACGCACTGGGAGATAAAGTATTCCCTCATACATCAACGGCAAACCAAATGTTTACTCCATTAATGTTCGATGCATACAAAAACTTGGGTGCTCATGTTGGGCATAATGTAGCTAGAGCGTACTTGAAAAATAAAATGGAATAAGGATTGTGCCAATGTTTTTTTCAGTAAAAAAATAGAAAGGCTTAGTTTTGAAAACACCATGTGTGTTAAGCTGCTTGTGTTCCAAAAGTGGCGAGGTTTACAAGACCAAGTGAGGGAAAGTTGAGGTCAGGTGAGACCATGACCAGAGTCTATTTCAACGGCTTAAATCTGAGCATCTCAAACTATCAACAAACGACATGAGTACCACAAAGCGCATCGTTAAAGAGCTAGCAGACCTCAGAAGAGAACCATTGACCAACATCTCGGCAGGTCCATGTGGCGACGGTAGCGATATCTATCATTGGCAAGCCATGTTACTTGGACCAGCAGACACACCTTATCAAGGTGGTGTGTTCTTCCTTGACATTACTTTTACTACCGATTATCCATTCAAGCCACCAAACATGAGATTTATGACCAAAGTATATCACCCGAACATCAACTCTAATGGCGGCATCTGTATGGATATTCTCAAAACACAGTGGAGTCCAGCACTCACAATAACAAAGCTTCTACTATGCGTTAGTTCATTACTCAATGAACCAAATCCAGAGGATCCTCTCGTACCCGACATCGCAAGACAATTCAAGGTAGACAGAAAAGGCTTTGAAAGAACTGCTCGCGAATGGACTGCAAAGTTTGCAAGTTAAAATGTACAATAAAATTTATGCAATAGCGACATTCTTGTTTGTCTTCTTTAGTTCTTTTTGGATCTCTTGAGCGACCTTCTTTTGACTGAAGAAAATTTCTTTGAAGGTCCAGGAGAGATTCAATACCAAAAAGGCGCCCATAACGAAAAGGATTTCAGCGCGGAGACCCTTGAAATAAATGGTCTCGAGTAGGTAGTGAAGGCACAACACTACATTGGAAGAGGTGGCCATCTCTACCATCTTATCACGAATGGGTTCGTCGTACAACTTTGTTAACGCTGAGAAATTGAACATTGCCATAAGCCCGAAGAGCATTCCACTCGTTCTTTGCAAGTGCTCATTCTTTCCTTCTCTAAATCCATAAAATCTCGCTAGATCAATATATCCACCTCCACTCAAGGTGCCAAAGTACAAGAGTAACGCGTTTAACATGTACAGTGATCCAAATGCAAATAGTGTACTACGCATAAATCGTTTAAAGGATGGTTTTTGTTCGACTACTATTATCTTTTCATCTGATTTTTGATCATATGGTAATGATGCTCTTGATGGTCGTTGTTTGATCGTGCTCATGTTGTCTGTTAAAAAAAAATATTGTTTAGGCAGCGGTGTTTATAAATAGAAGACAGAGACTGAAAATAGAAGTGAGTTTTTAATACTCGAAAATGCCATTAATTCAGAGATTCTCCTAGCAGAGCGCTGTACCAGGTGCGCGTTTTGTCACAAAGAACAACAGTTTACAGAACAAAGGTAGATTTTATGGCTGAATTACAAGAGAGCTACTGCGAATGCGAGTACATAGGTCAATGAAAATGATCCAGAAACAACCTTGGGCTCTCAACAAATAATTGTGAAGTTGAAACAAATGGTTTGGCAGTAAGATCACCGATAATTATGGAACTTCCAGCTTGTAATCTTCATGCACCGCCATCGATTTCAAGTTTAGAGATCAACAACACTTCGCAAGTGATTGGTTGTGTATGGTGTGTTGGTGGAAATGCTGCTCAATTGTACCTCCATGCGAAAATCTAAATAATCGACCATTTGCTCTGCTATTTTCTGTTGCCAGCAAACTCGAGTTTGCATATTCAGTTCGAATTTTCCGCAGTTTTTGAAATTTTATCGCGGTGTTGAACGTGCGTTTTGTGCCAAATAACAGTTGACTGAATAACGGTAAAACATTTAATGTACAACATATTACAGAGGTTCTATGTCCTTAATTCGCAAAGTTTTCGGCTTTCCATTCGACCAACGTTTCCATGAACTCGCTACTACATGCCATGGTTATAAACTCGTGATTGAGTAACTGTTTTGCAGTCATTCTATCGGTGGGCTCTTTCTTCAAGCAACACGACAAAAAACTCAAAAACGTGCCGCTCCATTTTGTTGGATCTTTCACTGATGGTGGAGGCAATTTAACGATCTCGTACAACGCTCGTAGTGGAGGAATGGTAATCAATGGCGGGTCTCCATCGGCGAGTTCAATAGCCATTACACCCAGTGACCAGATGTCTGCGGCGCTGTCGTAATCCTGCCCCTTTATAACCTCTGGAGCCATCCAAAATGGAGTACCAATTATTGTGGTTCTCTTTCTTTGGATTGTATCAACACAAAAGCCAAAATCTGCGAGTTTTACTCTTCCATCAGCGGCAACTAGACAATTATCACTCTTAATGTCACGATGAACGAGATTCTCACTGTGGATATATACCAAAGAAGAGAGGATTTCACGCATGATGTAAGCTATTTGATGTTCCTTAAAGGCAATCTTGTAGACCAAATCGGTGAGCTTTCCACCCTCGAGATACTCCATCGCCAGCCACAATTGACCTTCATGCAAGTACGCTCCCATGTACTCCACAATGTTGTCATGTTTACATGCACTCAACGTTCCAATCTCATTCAACAAGCTAGTTTCAGATGTATTAGCTTTTACTATCTTTATAGCGCAGACTTGTCTGGTTGGAAGATAAACACCTTTATATACGGTAGCGCAAGCGCCTTCATCAAGCCGTTCAAGCGAGCCAAACAAGATAGTTGGGTCAGCTTCTATCAAGTAGTCAGAGAGTTTTCCCTTCTTTTTGGACCTGTTCACTGTGAGTAACTCGATTCCTCGTCTTAGTATCTCGGTATCTTGAGGTGTTTGTTCACCATGAAATCCGCTAGACTCTAGCAATTGTTTCCACTCCTCTGGTATGCCTACATATCCGTGGTCACTTGAAGAACGCTCTGGGTCAAACGAGATGTGGACATCGCGTTGAAAGTTTGATGGAGGTGAAATAGGAATTTCTTCACCAAGAATTTGTGACGATTGTGCCTCTGCAGAGCCTGGAGAGCCACTCTCTGCTTTATCTTTCTTACCGAAAGATGGTTTGCGTGTGAGTAGCTTCTTCAGTAACCCCATGATGTCGCTTCGTTGTTTTGAACTGGTTTGATTGATGACAAATTAGCTGCTTTCTCGTTGACGGTTTCCAGCTAACCGAGTCCAATTTTACCTAGTATAGGTCCCGTTTCCATGTTTGGGACTGGTTCCAAAAGCTTTGACATGTGATAGTTGTAAAGATGAGTCGGTGTTTGCGAATCTGTTTCACCACTGCTACGATACACCCATAGTTTATTCCACCGAAAATTCATACCATGAATGAAGATGTTGTACTCAATTAAATTTCGTTATCATTAGTAAGACTGTTACTACTACGAGCAATTGAAAATAACACTACAGAATATCAATCGTAGCTAAAGTGATAACATTCATGAAAAAGTTTAATTGCAAAAATTGACACTAGTGCATTCCTGGAACAATAATTGGTTCGGCTGGGCCTGAGCATTCCTTGGTTTCTCTGACCAAAGCAGCACACAACTTCTTGATGCTGTAGACAACGTTGATGTCGGTAATGTTGCCATCGGAATCGAACATGGTATAAGCAGATGGAACTACAACGTCAGGTCTCATTAAGACGACCTTCAAGGCTAATGCGTCACATATTTGCTTCAGGTGGACGTGGGCTTTGCTTCCTCCTTGACTGCCAATTGAACAGGAGATTAAAGCACATGGTTTGTTTTCCCATACATTAGAACCAAATGGTCTGGATGCCCAATCCAAAGCGTTCTTCAAAGCAGCTGGTACACTACACGGTTAGTTATTATGGGATTCACATACGAATAGTTATGTTCTGGTGTGCAGATGATAATAGCGTCTGAGCCTCTAACGAGGTCTCTGAAGTTCTTGACTTCTGAGTTTTCATCATTCTCAATGTCTTCGCAGAACAATGGAAGCTTGGAGATGTCGGCAAACTCAATGCTTACTTCCTCGTGTTCATGCGCGAATACTTTTGCTACGTATCCCAATACCATGGTATTGAATGAAATCTTCTTGAAGCTTCCTGAAATCGCTAGTACTCTCATTGACTTGTGAATTTTGTTTAAGCTGATATTTCTCGCTTTTCTTGTTGCACTATTTAAGGCAAGCCTCTGAAGTTATCATGTTCTAAACATGCACAATTATGAATGTAGTAAAACACTTTACTGTAAAATCTCAAATACTGCCGTATCTATTCTAAGGAGACCAGCTCCGATCAACTGTATTGCCTACGTATGTTAGCCTAGATGAAGTTAGCACAGGTTCTCGGAGATGGCGATATATATTGCCATTTCTTTGTGTTTGCGTATTACTTGCGGTAATTACAGCATGTATAGCTACTTTCATTGCAGCTATAATCAACAGCTTACCTGTAGAAGGCTGCGAATCAGTTCCTGACGTAGTCGCTAACACAACACAAGGGATTTTTGTTTTAGAACGTGACCTCTCTAGAAGGCTTTCTGTTTACGTACGAAACACATCGAACGCTGTAGCTTATCTCAAACACAGATCCTTTAGTTTCCCGTACAGCATCGATTTTATATCAATTTTCGACAAGTCCATCAGTGTGGGGAAGGGCTCATTCTTATCTTTGGGACAGAAGTTAGAGGTAAGAGAAGCGTGCTCCAACGCCTTCTGCTTTATAATTCAAAAGACTGTAAGGCAAGGGATAGACGTTTATAATTTTCAAAACGAAGACGGGATTGTGCTCGCTACAGCTGAGAGACCTGGCGATAGGTAAACGATATCATGTATTCAATATGTTCAATACATCAACTATCGCCACTGTTTACGAAAAGCTGCCAGCAGTCAATCAAACTTGGGTAGTGGAACTGCTAGATAGACCACGTGGAATACGTACAGAAGCACTCCTCTATTTTGTAGCGATTCTGAGTTACTGCTAGCTGCAAAGCTAGTAGCTAAGCAATAAGAACAAGTAGAAGTTCAGTAGCAACGTTAGTGAAATGGAAGTCGTCACCGTAAAAGGTTTTAGATAAGGCTAAAAAAGAACAAGTGTCTACTGTCTTTCACAAAACCAACGCAAAGAACCATGACTGCGTACAACAACGTTGAAGACGACTCACATCTTTACGGTGACACGAATAGTGACGCAACTCCCGTGCCAGAAATACCACAACAATCTTTCAAAGAGCGATTGCGAGGAAAAATTGCGCTCGTTATAGCCATTGCCTTTGTACTAGTATTATTGGCACTGATAATAATTCCATTTATTGTCGCAATAGTAAATAGTTTACCTGTTCCAGGATGTGAACCACTTCCTACTGTTTTCACGAATGCAACGAGTAATACGTACAAACTAAAGCTAGATTTGTTTGGGAAAATATCAGTATACACTGACCAAGGAGTTTATGCTGCCCATATGAAACATAGGTCATTTAGTTTCCCATACAGCATTGACTTGATGACCACAAACGACTTGTCTATAAGTGTCGGAAAGAGTTCATTTTTCTCACTTACCAACTATTTGGAAGTTCATGCTGCATGCTCTAATAACCTTTTGTTCACTATTAGACAAGATTTTAGGTTGGGATTGGCTATATTCAGAGTAGATGGTGCCGATGGAAAACAATTACTTACTGTTGAGCAAGAATTCACTGTTGGAAAGAAGTATGAGGTTTACAGTAGTGATACATCTCCAATGGGAAGAAAATTAGTCGCCACGATATCTCAAGTTGTACTCTCGATTCCTACCACGTACAACTTGGAAATTTTGCACAAAGTTCCTGGCATAAGCACAGATGCATATTTGTATTTAATAGCTATGTTCAACTACCGTAAAACATAAACTCTAGAAATTGCAGCTTGTTATTCCATACTCACACGTGTTTTCGGTATTCGTTTCATCAAAACGATTGTCCGCTCGTTGCCCAGCTTGAAATTCAAGCCAAGTTGACAACAAAAACATGAACAAACAAAACAGACATGGCTGCGGCAGTTGGCATGTTAGCACTAACTGCGCTTAGTGCAACACTCGAAGTAGTGATAGAAAGTGCGGTAGGAGTATTTCTCGCTCACAAGAGTATTCTTGATATAAAATCAACGCGTGCACTGACGAATATTGGTTACTATGTCACACTACCAAGCATGAATCTATATAGACTCGCTTCTGGTGTTAGTTTGGAGATGATGAAAACTGTATGGATCGTTTCTGTGTACTCTATCATATTTATTTTCATGGCAAACACTATTGCACGCATAATATTTATAAGGCGCTTTTGGGGTTCAAGAATTCCCTCCGCCATAGAACAAACAATGTACATTTTCGCCGTAACCTTTTCCAACTCGGTGAGTATACCAGTCGTGTTTGTAGGTGCGCTTTGCTCATCAAGTTCAACACTGTTTCCAAACTCTGAAGCGGCACTGTCAAAAGCAGTTGCATTCATCTCCATTTACTCGATAACAAATGCTGTAACGTTTTGGACATACGGTCTCTCAACAATGAAGAAGATGGCAGCAATAACGCAAAGCTCAGAGTTATCATCACCTGAAACACCAACTGAAATTGTTGTGCAAACTGTGGTTACTACACCTTCTACGCCACCACCAACGCCATCATGGACTCAACACGCCAAAGAGAAACTACAAGTCGCGAAAACAGACATTATATCAGGCATCAAGTCACTATTCACACCACCTATGATTGCACTAGGTTTAGGTATCACAATAGCATGTATAGGTCCTGTAAAGACCTTTTTAGTCACTTCTCCGCCTCCGATCATCTCTGCAATCATGAACGCTGCAAAGTTGTTCAGTGGATCAACGTTTGCGCTGACGATGATGATATTAGGGTCAAATTTGTATGCAACGTTTACAAAACAGAAAAGTAGTGATCGACAAACAATCCGTGTAGGGTTGGCAAAGTTTGTACATTTTATTCCTGATAGATTTATACAACACAATGATCCTATTGCGTTGATTGTATGTGTAACTCTAAAGTTAATCGTTATGCCGTTAATTGGAATTGGTGTTGTGGTAGGTAGCGTGCATTTGGGTTTGTTACCAAGACATGATTCAGTTTTGCTGCTAGTACTGTTAGTAGAAGCATCTGCTCCCACTGCCATCAACTTGAATAACATTGCAAACTTGGCTGGTGGAGTAGGGCAAGATCAATCCAGTGAGATATTGCTGTTTATCTACTCTTGTGCTCCTATCTCGCTATCTATATTTTCCACTGTGTACCTACACTTGCTAGTGTTGTTAGTTGAAAAGAGCATGTAAATAAACTTTTGTTTCAACAGTCTTTGTAATTATACTTTTGCCAAGCAAACAAAATGGAGACAGACCAAGCGTTGCCCATAGCTCAAGAAATACTATTCGTCATCTTTGATTTTTTAGCTCCTGTTGATCTTCATTATTGCATTCCCTTCGTATCAAGGCAATTCAAAATGTGTTTGAATCACAGGTATACTGCAGTATCATCTGGAGACAATTTGATAGACGCTCGCACGTGTACGTTTGAAAACCTATTGTGGAAGAAACACTACCTTCTACACGCTCCCTCTGCGTTAAAGTTGAATGACGTTTCATATTGTTACCACAAACTGTACATGATTAGTGTGCTAGTAGAAAAACCAACGTACGCTCACACAGAGTTAAATGTATCAGAAAAGATATACGAATCGTTAAATACACTAGGAGATATTATGAACACTGTAAAGATAAACGCGAGTAAAGAAGAGTTGCTCAAGCAGACCAATCACCTTAAACAACAGTTACACCAAATAACCTCCTCAATCGATCACACACTCACGTATCGTCACAATAATCTCGATAAGAAAGTGAAAAATCTAGTACGTGAGTTTTATACCTTAAAAGAATTTTTGAATGATACCATGGTATGTACAAGAGAAGAATACAAGTATTCACAAGTTCGAATATTATCACCATTTAATGGAAACTCTGTTGCTTTTTCTATCCAGTTCCCAGAAGCAAACAAATATAGTTGAACAAGTTTAGTGTATCTGTTACATTCTATACCAATACTTCACGACAAGTCCACAAATGCACCAAAAGTGTGTTATTACGAGTAGTCAGACACTTACAACTGGAGTCCCTAGCAGATAAAAACCAAGTTGTATACGATCTGTGGCATCAAGTATTGTATCATGGATTAATAGATGTTTACTCGGAATCGTATGGTAACACAACTTTCGACGAGTTCATTATGAATATGAACAAAGAAGTCTTTTTTGGAATTTATTAAATGATCTTTGTGTCTGTGGCCTTTACGTATTCGGAAGTCAGTTATCATGGTCAGACGTCTATCAAACCGTTTTCGCTCTGTACGATGAAGGCTAAACATACAAAGAGTAGGGAAACAAGCTCTCCCAAGAGTCTGACTTGTAACGTATTGGTTGATGAAACAAAGAGGACAATTGTTATACGCATTATAAGACAAGATGAATCAAATCAATTGCATTAAACACAAGTTAAAAAGTACGTCACAGCAAAGAGTGCCGTTGGGATTACGAAGAAAGAGAACCAAATGAACCTCCAGATGAACTGGAAATGGCCAAGAGCCGACTACTTGGCGCAATAGTGCAAGTACGCGTGTGAATAAACATTTGATTATACTTCGTTTTTGGTTGTACAATAGATCATAATGTTGCCCATCTACAACAAAAAAAGTATGAAATTTATAAAATCAAACGCTATTAGGCTTTTAACACTTGTCGCTAAAACAACTCAACAACCGCAAGCTATTTCACAAGTCTTGTAAGACTTGTTTGCATTTTTAGAAGCGACAAAAATAGTACAAGCAAAAATTTATCAATGGGTGCAGAAAACATCGGCACAGTTATAACCACTCTACAAGTACCACCTGGTGCGGTAGTAAAATCATCAACTCCTGCTCCTATCTCGCCTTTTACTGGGCACTCAAAACACCTACGCATAGAATCGTGGAACATAAACACTCCGATTGACGGTTTTCATAGTTACTTGGATGAAATACTGATCCATACGCTGAGTTTTTTGAACACGAAATCGCTTCTCAAAGCAGGAAGAGTATGTACGAAATGGCAAAAGCTAAGTTCAAACGACATTCTATGGAAACCAAGGTTAGACGCGCTACAAATATCGCTCACGGAGCAAGGGATCGAATGCCCACCATGCGCTTCAGGATTCAAAGAATCATTTTTGGCTCTACAACATCGATTTTACTATCTCTACAAGAATCACGAGCTGTTCAAAAGCGAACGTATTGTGTTCTATGGCCTCATAGCTCTATTTATTATCTGTTTGCCGATAGGCTCTATACTAGGTACAGTTCTAGCTGGGTTGTTTTTTGATGGAATTATCATTTCTTCTGCGCTCAACGTGTTTATGACTCTTATACCCTATGTCCTACTGTACTTTATACCGTATGTTCTGTTAGCATGTGGGTGGGTGTACTATTTAGTTTTGTCACGGAAGAGAAGAAGATACTCACAGAAATTAACACTAGCTGGAGAAATGGAGAGTAATAAGATTCATGTTATCGATGAGTCCCTCATCATTACTATTGCAAGTAGCACACTGTTAGTATGTTTATACTTTGCCTGGCTAGCAATCGTGCCACTATGTTTGTACTTGCGATTCCTAGTACCTACAGCGCCATTTGTTGCTCATCTTTCACCTGTCTATTTTCTAGGGATAGCATACGTGCTAGTACCACCAATTGTATTTATCAAAAACATTCGATTTCTACCATCACTGCCCATGCTAGAGTTCCCAAAAGCAGCGTACATTATTGGAGTTTATATTCAAGTTTTTATAATGGTACAGGCAGCGTTGATTGGAGCAAAGCTGGATGGATTCATCGCGATACCATGGATACTAGTAGCGATACCGTACTGGGCTAGTGCAGCTCTATGGATCGTGTTACCTCCATTGTTAATCTTTTTCATTTTCAAATTTACCAATTACCACAAGAGACTTAAAATATCGCTCATCATAGCATACTTTGGAGGTGTAGTGATATCACCGTTCAGCATCTTTTCGGTAATTCACTTTTCAACTACGTTAGATGCAGTATGGGGAGGAAAAGTGGCATTTTCGTACTCCTCCAGTTTGATTGCGGTATATTTTACCATTTTTGCAATTGCATCGTTGGTAATAGCGTTAACAATCTACTTGGCTCGGCCTGTGCGAGTGTTTCGAAGGTCGTAGGAAGTAAATACATTTTGTGTCGAAGATAATTAAAATTTCCCTCATGACAGCTATCGCGAGCATCCACTACGAAACACGACAAAATCAGCTCAATCAAGATTCCTCCTGGTGGCAAATCGATTCTGTCCCGAGCGTGTAACCGAACAAAGTTCACAAGCATGGTGAAGTTCTGAAACTATCCCAAGAAAAGCTAATAGCAAATAAACTTTAACACATGAAGAACCAAAAATTGTTTGTTTTACTAGCCGTTAGCAAAGTTGACAAACGCACTTTGAGATGAACAAGCACTTGGACATGCTCTCTGTACCTTCAAAGGGACAGGGATGACTCTACTATTCGCAAATATGGCACGTAAAAACCATCGCAAGACCAAGCTCACCGTTTCGCTTGGCGAGTTCCACAACCAATGCAATTACTTTGCACCTAGTATCCCTGAAACCGATGCACCTGTACAACCAGACGAACGCGCACCAGAAGACGAAGACCTAGCAAACGCACTACAAGAGGAGGAAGATTTCGAATACGCCAAGTCGTTGAACAACACGGTACCTAAGCAATTACGCTCTTTTATACCACCAACTGCGGTAGAAAGAGAGGCACCATCACTACCAGATTTTAAATTCAAAACACGGAGTGCTCATTTGACTACAAAAATCAATTAAACTGTATCTACTTTTTTTTTATAACTTCAAACTGTGCTACTAGTGGCAAATGATCACTTGGGTGTTGTTCATCTGGTAATGAAACAATATGATCATAATTCTCTTCTTTCGCAAGAGCCAACGTTTGTAGTTGATCTCCAGAGTACCAAATGTAATCTATTACACCTTGAAATTTATCAACAACAAAGTTAGAGTATGGCATAGTCACCGTTTCATCTCGATATGCACTCTTTATCGATTGAATACCGCTCTTTTGGTCCATATACGCTTTTACAAGATCATCTGTCGCAAACAAGCTAGAATACGTTTCATACAAGGTACCATAATTATTAGATTTGGCATCTATAAATCCATTACTCAAATATTCATGAACTGCAGATCCAGGTAAACTATTAAAATCACCACAAATGATAAATGGTTCACCAGGGTTCAATCTACTCAACTCTGCCAAAAGTGTCTTGACTTGGTACAATTGTGTATGAGGATTCTTGCGATTCCAATGCAAGTGAGTATTGATAATCCATAAATTACTAGAATCTTTCATTTCAAGTTGGACAAGAGTTGCTACATTATGTACTGGCAATGCGAACGCTCCTGCGCTTTTTTCATCTTTGAAAGATTTTAATATGGACTTGACGCTGTTGGTGTAATCTATTCGATGTTCGGATAATAGCGAAAAACGATCTGCTTTGTAGAAAGTTGCGCATCCGTCTTGTGAATCGTCACCAAGTAGGTCTCGCGTTTTTCGGCACATGATACCGTGATAACCTATAGAATTCATGTATGGATTCAGCCAGGTGTTGAAATCGCGTTCTTCTAGTTCTTGTAGACATACGAGATCAGCGTTAATATTCGTAAATTGTGTTTCAAATGATTTCATTCTGTTACTCCACTCTAAATGTGCTGGATTACTTGCTGGAAAGTATTTTGGAAGTGCAAATGACGATGCAAGCATGTTGTACGACAGCACTGATAATTGTACACCACCATTAAATCTATTCACGTTCAGCATACGCATTTTTAACTTTTGTTAGTGGTTGACAAGAATTACAAGGCGAGGTACTCATATTTTTCCAGTAATTACTGCTATTGGATATGCTATATTTTTTGCGATTAGTAATTAATAGAACTATTATTATGGACCCTCCCACGGCAGAATTAACTGCGATTCCTACTATTTGTCCAGCATTCAGAGCTTTACTTGGCACATTAGTTGTAGTTGGCGAGGCACTCGGAGTTGGTGTTTGCGTAGCTGTTGTTGATAACTCTATCGTTGTGGTTACTCCCTGTGCGACTAGATAGCCATAGAAACTAATGAAAACACAGAGAACGAGTAGCTGTTGTGCTCTCATGTTGTTTGCGTTCTTTTAGATGTAGCTGTCAATCTGTCACCAAAAATAGGCAGTACATTGACGCCTACGCTTACACTACAATATCTGCGAGTAAATCTCTTACTTGTGCTGCAGTAGGCCGATCATCTGGCTCTTCGTTCCAACATTTCTCAATTACTTTTACATATCGTTTTTCCCATTCACAACTAGTTGCTGGAATATCCATCCGAAATGGAATCTTGCTATCAGACGATCCAACAAGTTCAATCACTTCCAACGCGTTGTACCGCGTGTATGGTTTTTGTCTTGTATAAATTTCCCACAGAATAATTCCCATACTAAAAACATCTGACTTTGCCGAGCAAGATTCATGTCGTATAACTTCCTATAAGTGAATTAGTACAGAAAATAAATATTTACTGGTGCCATCCAAAATGGAGTTCCATGAGGTTCAAAATGTTTCGTTGTCGCAGGCATAACATCTGTCAAATCGCAAATCTTTAGTACAGTATGGTCTGCAGAGAGTAAAATATTCAAACTCTTCAAATCGGTATGTATGAGCCCATTACTATGTAAATTGGCTAAAGCAGAAGCTAATTGTACAGCCCAGTGTAATTTCTGCTCACTAGTGATAGGTAGTTTGATTTGGTGGAGCATTTTGTACAGATCACCACCCTCCATTAACTCCATAACAATGGCATAGTTTTCCAAATCGAATCCAACTAGTTCTACGACTCCTTGTATTTTTAATTCATTACAAGTACACATTATTCCCATTTCGCGTATTATTTTTTTTTTATCGCGCAGGTTGTTCTCTCGTTGTTTAATTAATTTTTTAACAGCCACTAGTTTGTTGCATAACGATGCTTTTTGCACGTACGCGAATCCTCCACGCGATATTTCCTCATGTAACGTTAGCGTTGATATATCGAGTGCGTAAGTTGGATTTGTAGGGAATTGTTCTGTAGGAGTTGGTGTTTTATCCCATGTAGGTGCACGTAACGAAACTAACGGTTGAATTAAC
>JAESGV010000589.1_pt1 | contig 15946 bp, 13 predicted proteins | sample 9269781 | NCBI WGS metagenome assembly JAESGV01 (sample SAMN15741586, study PRJNA653496) | algae metagenome | isolation source: Tildeniella torsiva UHER 1998/13D and co-occurring heterotrophs from... | place: Slovakia: Slovak Paradise National Park, Hrabusice, Kosice Region | collected 2000-01-01 | reverse complement strand
AATTGTTTTGTACACTGTGAAGGTATAATAGAATACAGTGATTGGTGATGTAAAGACTTTGGTTAAAATCTTTGCGGAAAGTGTTGTGAATTTATCTACATCTTGAGTGATACGTTGGTCACTAGATAGTTAGAATGGAAAAATGTACGTACGGATTATCAACTAGTTTGTACAGTGTACTAATTTTGTAGTACATTTTTTGTTTCAAATAGTTTGTTTGAACATGGTACGTGATATTCTTTCTCCACGTTATACTTAGTGCATCTGCGACTAATTGTCTAAGTGTTTTCATTGTACAGACTGCCAGAATCCATAGTGAGATGACCCTAGTATGTGAGTAGTTTGTGCATTGTTTTTACCATAGTGCATTTTTGAACGTTGCTGCAGATGTAGTCGATGACTCGACAGAGTCGAATACTGCTTTTGACATTGCACCAGCAGATGTACCAACTTCGTTCCCAAGGAATATCTCGCCGATACAACAGCCTAATAAAACGAATACAACTAGTACGTTTGTGAATGAAATTTTCTTTTCGATATCTGTTGGCGTTATACGTGTAAATGTAATTCGTAGTATTTTAAATAGTCGTTTGACGAATAAAAAGTCGAGTTTGTTTTTTCGCAAGTTTTTCACGTTTGCCTCATATTGATTGTGAAACGCTTCTGGTGTAGTGTCTTGTTGCAGCAGCTCCACAGTCTCACGTATGGGCTGGTTCATGTTAAACTTTCGAGTTTGAAATGCGGTGCTCAGCAACCCTTTTCAAGACAGTTCAAACAGTTGCGCCGCAGAAGGATCACTATTACCAATGCTAGGTTATTTATTCAACATACGCTTGCCGCATGAGATCTTTCAATAAATATCGTGGATCTGGTTGTTGTCCAAGAATATTATAAGCAATAGTGTTCGGATCTTTCCCACCTCCAAAAGCAAGAACTTCAAATCTATATTTTTTACCTGCTTCTCTGTTCAGTGGATCACCGACAAAAAACTTTTCCCACAAATGTGAACTAAACACCTTGCAGTAAGAGTAACTATAGTACACAGCAGGATAATTGTTGAAATGTACAAACTGTCCATACTCACTTGTACCTTCAGCGAATGGTATGCAGTGGTATTCATTGACCAACTTTCGATAAACTTCCTGCTTACTCATATTATCTTTAGATATCGGCATGAACTGATCATTACTATGAATTGCAATATCCATCAACGAATGAACAATTTGTTCGCTTGTACTGATTCCCCAGAACATGGTCTTATCTCGAACAAGTTGCTGAAGAAGTTTTTCTGGAATTGGTTGCTTCGTACGACAATGCAGCGCAAATTTTGAAAGAACTCGATAATCCCATGCAAAGTGTTCAAAAAATTGTGAAGGCGCTTCGACAAAGTCAACTGCTGTTCTTGTACCAGACAATGTTTGGTATGGCGTTTGTCCAAGTAGCATATGCAAAGCATGTCCAAATTCATGGAATAGTGTTACAACTTGTTGATGTTGTAATAGTGATGGTTCGTTTCTACTAGGTGGATTGAACGAGCATACTAGTGCAGTGATAGGTTTCTGTCCAATTAACGTTTTCGCTGTTTGTAGCGAAAAGTTTGAACTTGATGCGTTTTTACCTTCTCTATAGTACAAATCCGTGTAAAAGTATCCTAACACTTCTGATGTTTCACTATCGATGAATCGATACTTTTGCGCAGAGGCATGCCACGACTCTCCAGGTTGCATAGGTTCTGGTTCGAAGCGTAACCCAAATAAACGATCGCATATCATCATTAATCCGTTTAAACAGTTTTCCAAAGAGAAATAGTACTTGGAATCACTTGTATCAGGTGACATTGCCTTCTTGATGAGTTTGGTGTAGTAGGTGACATCCCATGGTTGTATGACGACTTGTGAAAAATCTTCTCCAGTTTCTTGTGCTTTTACGCGTCGAAGTATGGTCATTTCTTCATTGATTTTTGGTTGGATTGCTTTTGCAAATTTGAGTAGAAAATCCCACGCACCTTCTGGTGTTGCAGCACATTGATCAGCGATAACGGCATGTGCATAAGAAGGTTTTCGTAATTCTGTTGCTAATGCACTTCTTGTGTCTGTCATCATGTCTAGTAACTCTAAACCACGATCACTTGCTTTGTACTCGAGCATATATGCTTGTTGGCGTATATCAGGATCCGAAACGTATGCTAGTGCATATAAAAACTGTGAAGAAGGTATCACGTGTACTTTCTCACCATTTTCGTTCATAATGTATCGTACTAAACCTGCGTGCTCTTTCCTAACTTCTCTGGCTTGTTTTTCTGTAATTTCAAAATACTCTTCTTGTTCATGATGTCGAGAACCAACAACTTGATTGTATTCTGCAGCCAAAGAGTCTAGTAACGATGATAACTGTACGACTTTGTCTGTATCAGAAAGTTCATGAACACCACTGTGTTTTTCCATATCAAGTTTTAACAATGTCGCGCATCGTTGTTCCATTGGGTCCAAAAGGTTGAATACTTGTAAATTTTCTGCTACTTGTAGTTGCGTATTGTGTAACTCTACATCGCAGTTCAACTCGTGTAGTGTAACTGCAAACTCTCCGTACAATTTTGTTGCCATCTCTCTGAACTCTCTTTTCGCGTGTACGTTACGAATAAACTCCATTCCGTCTAGGAATTTACACAGTACATTTGATATTTCGTCTGTAGAGTTGAGAATGTCTCTCGCTGCTTCTAATTTTTGTTCCAATGAATTTATAGAGTCGGAAAGCGCATCTTTGAGTCCAACGACATGATCTCGAAGTTGTTTACACTTAATAATTGACTCCTCTTTGAATTTAATTAAATCTCTCGCTTCATATACGTTTGGGAGACTAGCCAATCCTATTGGAGAGTTATTGTGTGTACTGTAAGATTTGATGCCGAGTTCACGTTTAACGTTGCGTGAATGTACACATGTAGAGAATCTTCGTGGTATAAAAGTCGTGTGGGTATGTAGGTTTCGAGTTTTAAACAGTCGTAATACGTTAACTGTGTTCTGTCTAACATGTTTTTGTAACATCGTTTGGACAATTTGAATCATGCGAAACCGTTAAACTCACACCTAGAAATATTGGTATTGGAGTACCTGCGTCACAAGTAACTGAATTCATGAGCTTTGGCAGATGCGCACGAATGTACAACCTCAACAAGCAGAAAAAGAATACTAAAAACAAACTAATGTTTATAAAGCAAGAAGGAGGGCTAGCGCAATGATAACTATTGATACGACAGTATTACTCGAAACAGAAGCATCTCGAGTCGATGTAGACAATACTTGGATTTTCTGTATCAATGAACGCGATGTACTTTGAGCAGTTTCAACTGGTACTTGTAGAAGCATTCTCCTGTTTAACTGAGCATTCGCATACGTTAGCGAAAGTGTTACTTGAACAGTGAATGGTCTTGTAAGGCCAGCAAGAGCTTTGTTGTTACCAATCGACGATGAGGAGAAAAAGTTAGTCGCAGCAGGACCAGAAGATGGAGTAAAGTAGAACGTCCATAATTCATTACTTGGATCAGATACAGCCGAGTATTGAACATTTGTTCTCGCAGTGGCGTCAGTGATCATGTCTAAAGTTGTAGCAGTTGCATCCGTGCTTACAAATCTTACATCTGTGGCAGTGATCGCACTGAGAGTAAATGGAGTTGAGATATTGACTTCGAAACTGTATCTGTTGTCTAGTTTCAAGCTAGCAGATGGAATGTTCATCAAAACATGGTTTCCACCTTCAACGTCATAGATACCTAAAAAGTTTGCTTTGATGGAACTAGCGTCTACAATCTTGGTCAAACATAGGTTGGCTGCTGGAACAGTGAACGAAACATCAACTTCGATGTTTTCTCTACACGCAGCAGTGCGACAACGTACAATAAACTTGAGTGTGTAGGTACCAGCAGGACTTGTCAAGTTTGAACAAAAGTTTGGTGTGGTGATAATGTATGAACTAGACCATGGTGTAGTTGTACCAACATGAGTACCTTGAACGATAGTTTCCAAAGGAGTGTTTGTAACACCACCGAAAGGCGTTACTGGGTTACCATTGTATGCTAGAGTGGTGTATGGATCGTTTGTGTAGGCACTCCATGAGATTTTTAGAGTACCACTGGATGAAGCACCGTTTCTTACAAACAACAAAGTTGGTTTGAATAAACTTGGTGGGAAAACGAGTGGTGCAGTGACAGTGATTGCTGTTGGGTTCAACGTTACTGAAGTAGGTGTGTTCAAGTTGAGAGTGATGTAGTCACCTGCTGTCTTGATTGTGATACCAGAAGTGGCATCTAGAGTATCGTAGTTAAAACCAAAGTGACCTATGTTGGTCACTATGGAACCACCAACGTGAGATAGACCACAACCTACACCAGTTGGATTGATTGTGCTTGATAGATAGGTAGCCAACGAGATAGCGTAGCGTTGATGAGTGCAACCTCCAGCAACAAAGTTGGCAAGAACAGTGTATCCTGGATAGCTACCAGGGGTCTGACTGTAGCTAAAGCATGCTTGTGCGCCTACTGAACCACCTGGACTGGATGTTTCGTATAAAGTGACGATTTGAGAGGCTGAGCTTTTTCTGATTGTGAGGGTAATAGTACCAGCATCAGAGTCGATAACAGCAGCGTCAGAGTTTCCTGGTAGATTGCTACCGTCGTAAGCAGTGAATCTAGACTATGTTAGTATGTTGCGAATGCGTCTTACTTGGGTGTGCATTGAGTGTAGACATAGCTAATGCATGCTAGCAGAAGGACTGCAACTGATACATGCATGCTTGCTTTGTTGTGTGAAGTTGTACCAAGATAATTATAACTGAAAGCAAAGATAGCTGTGTGGAATGCAAATGCAGACAATAAAAAATATTAATGTGAGCTATCTGAAGTTTAAAAGGAGATGCATTCACAGAGACTATAAAAGTTGTGGTTCAGTTTATTTTTGTAAAAAGATAGTGAGCCATGTTAAGTGCATTGTTGGCAGTATTGTTGGCAGTAGCTACCCATGCAACATTAAAATCTATCTTCACTGCACGATAAATCACCATTTCGATTCACTGTCTATTAATGATGTCCAAACATGCTTTTTCAAATTCCTCTACAGAATTATTATTCATTTCTTCCAAAAACTTTTTCTTTTCTTGGTTAATTAAACGAATAACTGTTTGTTTATCTTTTACGTTTGCGATATGATCTCTTATCAGCTGACTCACTTTTTTCCGAAGTTGAAGATCCAATTGATGCGAATCGCTCTTCAAACATTGTAGTCGATCATGCTCACGCTTTTGTTCTTGCTCCTCCTGCGAAACGTATTTTAGAATTGGCTCTTGATTAATCGATTTTATTTTGGATAAAATCGACTCGACGATTTGTGGTGTGGTTGCTTTCGACGTATCTAGTACAAACTCGTTCGATTTGATTTCTAGATTGTTGTTTATATTCACGATTGTATCTTCTTTTACATAACCTTTTCTTGATGAATTCCGCTCCAAACAGGTCTTCGTTGGTGCAGTAAGAAGTACAGATAGAGAACGGACACTGTTCTGTTTACACATCATACGATACTCGTCTCGCATGCTGATGTACTGGAAATTATCTTCAATCAACAATATCGTAGGTAATTCCTCGGTAATGGCACGAATAGAGTCGTAGTAATCTTCGAGAAACGAATCTAAAACTTGTCGTTTATCGTTTTGCTTTGTGTATTGAAATATAATGTTCATTGATAGTTGTGCCATGTACTCTCTACATTTTTTCCAATTGTTGTTATTGAATTGTTTTGCGGATATGTGAATTTGGTAGCGTTCAAACATATCATCGAAATTCAGGTAGACCACAGTGTATTCTGCTGAGTGGCACTCTTTTAGGTATTTACAGGTTGTAGTCTTTCCAGTGGCAGGTGCTCCACAAACCAGAACCACTGTGAGTTGCATCAGCACCGGTTGTAAAACAGACCGCATGAAAAAAGCAACTCAGAAGAACGAGACAACATCTAAACCTGTTCTTAAACAGGCTATATCACAAACTACAGCGTGTTGTGTTATACCACCGGAAGATATTTGGCCTCAAATACAGCAAATAAGAGAACAAAACGATAAGAGTTTTGGCAAGTGGATGCCACACATAAATTTCTTATTTCCGTTCATACCTGTCGGACAATTCACGCAAGGTGCAGAGATACTACGGAACAATACGGATTTTCAACAAATACGACCTTTTCGAGTTCGATTAAGTGAACTGTACTATGTAGGCGATTCGAAATACATTTGGGTGAAACCAGAAGTTTTAACAGACGTAGAACCACAAACAAAATCGAAAGGCAAGAAAAAAGAGATCAAAAAGAAAGACAAACTATGCGAATTGCAAGCAGCCGTTCAACGAGTCTTTTCGCATTGTACTCACACTGGTGGTGGTGAGTTTAATGCGCATCTCACACTTGGACAGTGGACGAAAGATACCATAAAACAAGCACAAAGCGAACTACAAGCAAATTGGATACCCATCGAGTTTGAAGTAAACCAAATCTGCATGATAAGTAGAGATGGACCTGACGACCCATTTGAAGTAAAAGAAACAGTCGTACTGCAAGCATAATCTTAATACCTATGTGTTGTTTCGATGTTGTAGATGAGCACTCCATGGTAATTCAATAAAATAGTTTAATAGTTACAAAGCGACATATTGTACGCTCAAAGGTCATGCATAGTTCAGTCAAAGTTTGCGTCTGCTTCTTCTTGGAAATTTATATTTTTCAAACTTTCCGGCGCTAGTGGTGTCAATACAAATCTACTTAGAACATCTAGAAACGTTAGAACAAGTACATAAACAAACATACCGTTCAGATTGGTGAGTACAGCATCCTCTACTTCCGAAAATAAGTCTTCTCGGACTGGTTTCAAAACTATGGAATAATCCTGCATTTGTTTGACGATACCGTTCACACGTTTCTTTATCACGCTGTCAACGTTCACTGTGTACTCTGAATCATCTAGTAAATATTTTTCTACAATTTCTAGTGCTTTGATTCTTCTTCCGTTTGTTACATCGCTCATCTTTTTGAACTCTTGTATCTCGGTGTATATGTAAATGTTTTCCTCGCTGTGTTCGCGTTTCGCATGTTCTAGAATCATATCCAAGAGCTCTTCATTATTTAATAGTACGACTAGTTTTGTTTTGCTCTTTGTTTTTCTTAGTGTGAAACTGTCCTTGTGTGACAACGCTAGTTCATGTTGTACTTTGCCTACGCGTCTGTTCATCATGTTGAGAATGTCACGCTCTTGTTGCTCATCTAGTTTGTCGTTAGGCGCCTGCGCATGGTCATCATGACTAGATACTAAGTTAACACCAAGTTTTGCCAAAAGCCACGACATGTGTCTGTTTGTTTGCTTGTTTGACTGCTGACATGGATGATTACAAGAGAACAACTCTAAAAATGATGATGTGGTGCTGACAGCAAGTCGTGATGTTGTGGTGATGCGTACCACATGCACACAAACCCTATTGAGAATAAATATTTACTTTTTGAAAAAGTTCAAGCTCATCTGCTTTAGCTTTTTCCGAGGTGGCGGTTTTACATCAGCTATTAGTTCTTCTTTGGGTTTCTCTGTAACTGGTTTAGCTTCTTTGATATCTTTCTTTTCTTTCTTTTCAACTAGTGCCTTCGGTGGTGGAATTGCATTCGATTTTACGGACGACATAAACTCTTTCACGGCTGTATCGTCATCCTTTTCTTCTTCTTCCTTTTCTTCTTCTTCTACTCGTTTTCTCTTCTTGCTTCGTTCTTTTATTTCTTTAAATGTACCAACTGCTGCAAGGCTTGAAAAACTGCACAATTTTTCCATTGACTCGACAACAGCATTGAACTGATTTGGGTTACAATTCGTGAACTGTATGAGTTTGTTCCTATCTATCTTCTGTTTACTATTCTTTGCGCATTGGTAAAAAGCAGCTGCTCTGAACGCAGGATTTGAAAAGTCAGTTTTCTTTTGTACTTTTTGTGGTTCCACATGAGGTGCATTTTCGTCTTTCTTATGTAATGACGCGGTAAAACGTTCTTCGAATTGTTCCAAATATTTATCTACAGTACTTTTCATCCCAGGACATGCAAAATGAACGCATAGTTCTTGTATGGATACTGGGAATTTAAGTTGTAAGATATTTTGGATAGTTATGAGGACTGTTTGGTAATCCATCATGTTTACTCCACACTGACGGACTGCATCTTCTTTGTTTGGTAGTGCTATGTTGTTTAATTTACACGCTAGTTCGACACACACTGTTCTTAATGCTACTGCACCGAATGAAGCGATGGTACTCGGAAGACCCAAACGACATTTCACATTTAGCATACGAACGAGCTCATTTGCCTTTCCACTAATTTTTTTCGGTTTGTCTATACCCATCTCGCGCACAAAGGCTGGTGTTATCTCTTCTGTGTTCATGTTGCCAATGTTTGTGATGTAACGGTTAGTCAACCGAATAGTAAAAACGAATCCAACAATGCTGTTAACTCGCATTGTAGGGTACTGAGGTTGCCAAAAACAAGCGTTCTATTAACCACCCTTACAGAAGACTTGGTTAGTCTTCTATGCATTTTTCGTTTTTATAATCACAAAACTTGGTACAGATCGTGAATAGAAGGCATGAGTAAAAGATCGTAGATGAACCTCGTTACCATTATAGCTATCATTAATCCGTTGGCCATTATGATGGCAAAGCAGAGCAAAATCATGAGGAATCAACGCTACCATAACATAAACAATTATTTTACGTTATCACTTCAAGTTTCGCGCTCTGTGGATCAGTAGAAAATTATTCAACTGCTATTAGGCAACTTGCATGACATCAAAAGCACTACACGATAAGCCAACACGCAATTCTGACTCGCTATTGGTCGGGCTACATTATTATGTTATAATATGATGTACTTTATTATCCATAACCGCCAAATTAATTTCCTAACTACTTCTAGAGTTCACAACAATGAATGATATACAGCCTCTCAACCCAAGTGTCACCTATGTAAAGTTTTCAAGGCTTCATAGCGTCATCCTGTGAGATGCTGGTCGGTAGTAATCTATGATGTTGGGTCCGCGAGGGTATTCCCACCCACCATCCCCCATCTTCACGTTTGGATTATACTATATATTTGGATTTCACAAACATTTAGTAGATGGACTTTGGATGACTCGCTGTCGCAAGTACCAAAGTCTTAGGAGTGCGTGTCAGCAAATCTCCCACCGCACAAGATTTAGCTAACTCGCGAAACAGCTCACTAAGACCAAGAGAAAACGATTTAAGCCGAGAAGATTTCAAATAGGATGTGAGGGTTTATAGGAATGGAACATATTACGGACATCGCTTGGTCTAAGTGAGTGTAGGTAATGTGTGGTCCTGTTCGTGGAAAACATTCAACAATAAAACGATTTCAGTTGCGGCAAACGGTACTTTATCATCGAAAAGTCGATCGTTATCTCACGTGTGCGGTAAACTGGTACGTTTATTGCAAAGAAACACTAAAAAATTACGAACAACTATGACGCAGCGTGTACGTAAAAAATGGAGTAGGAAAATTATTTGCAGGCAAAACAGGCTTGTTATGTTCGACGTAGTCTCAAGAAAATTACTTTTCGCATTTAATTTACCAACACATGACGACGTAGGAAGTATTAATCAAGGAGATGTTTTTCAACTAGAAAATGGCAACTTTATTATCGTTACCATGAACAGAGGAACAGCGTTTGAGTTCTCACCAACTGGACAGCTATTGTACACATTTCCAGATTTATTAGAAGGCACCTATTCTTCAACAACTTTTGGAAATGAATACGGAGCACGATGCGTCATCGAACTACGAAATGGTGATATTCTATTTGGTTTTAATCACTGTATGGCTAAGTACAATAGAAAAAAAGAACTAAAAATTATACAAGAAAGTGCACAGTGCATGATTACACTACACGATGGACGAGTACTAACAACATCAACATTAATTAACATTTGGAGTTCTGACATGTCCAAAAAACTAGAGTCGGAAGATTACGCGAGAGAGCTTCGACATGTAGTCGAATACCAACCACACAAAATTGCAGCATCCTCTGGGACTGCAGTTATACTATTAGATTTATGCACAAAAGTGCGAAAAACAATTTCTGTAACCTCTTCAATATCTATGCTCATTGGCATGAGTGATCATACGTTCCTTGTGATTCATGGCAGTGAAACAAGTCAATATAGAGATAATGAGCACGTAACTACAGTGTCGAATATCATCGACGTTGTTTGGGAAGGTTCAGTGATCGAGTACAGTCCAGGAAAGATTGTTTGCCAAACGAATGGAAGTGTAGCAATAATAGACTTGAGAACTAAAAGCATAGAAAAACAGTACTTACTCAAACTATTGCAAAATTCAGATACCATGTACTTGCGTACACTTGTACTAGAAGATTTATAAATGTATGACCATTCCAGGTTGGAATTTGTTTCTTACTCCTCGCATATAGTATCAACTCGAACACCGTGAATCTTTTGATCATTAAAATGGGTATGTCCGTAACACCCTATGAGTGTTCCTGTTTCCTATTCACTTTTATCTCACAAACTTGACAAATTGATTCCTAACATTTGTAAATACTTGAAGTTTCTGCTATCCATTAGCTCTTCATGTTTTCCTTGACAAACAATTCTTCCATTCTCCAACATGAGCACATGGTCAAACAGTTCCAGATTGTTCATGTCATGTGTAATCATAATCAGCGATAAATTCCTCTCTTTTGCAAAACTTAGCAAATTGGGAAAGATGACTTGTCTTTTCTTGATTGGATCCATGGCAGACATACTTTCATCCAAAATGACAATTTTTGCATCTTTTTTCAAAAAGATTCTTGCCAATGCGACAGATTGTGCAAAACCACCACTTAGGTTGGAACCTCTAGCAAGTGTTTTTCCGTTCAAAATTCGTACTTGTCTTCTTCTCTTTCGTTCCGCGCTCTTCTTTTTCTTTTCTTGTTTTTCTTCTTCCGTGAGTGGTTCTGGCTCTGGTTCAGGTTCTTTCTCTTCAAGTGGTTCTATCTTTTCTGCTATTTCTTGATCGTTTGTTTCTTGCTCTTCCGCACCGATTGGTTCATCGTACTCGATTTCTTCTTTGATTTCTTCTCCATCAGAATTGGCACTATTGTATTTTGATTCTTCTAACGCTCTTGATTTGATTCTTTTCATTGTCGTCTTTTTCGTCGCTTCTTTCATCGCTGCTTGTGCTTTCAATTGTTGCTGCTTGAACTCATCGTACAGGAAAATTCCTGCTTTTTCGGCTGCGTTGATGATATCATCTTCTGTTGCTTCTGTATTTCCCATTCGTATGTTATCTGCGATTGTACCAGGGAAAATGAATGGTTTCTGCGCAACGTACGCGATTACGTTTCTTAGAGATTTTCTTTGGATACTTGCGTATTGTATTCCATTCCATGTGAGTGTTCCTCGTTGTGGAACGTACAATTTTGTGATCAGGTTGACAAGTGTTGATTTTCCACTTCTATTTTGTCCAATGATTCCATAAATCTTGTTTGGTAAGAAAACGAGTTCTTCTTCAAATGACAATGCGTATGGTGGTCTTCCTCGTCGAGAATATGAAAATGCAATATTACTAATCTTTAGTTCATCAAAATTAGATACAGTACTACTAGTGTGAAAAAGTGAAAAAAGAAACGCACACTGGTAACAATTGATCTTCATCTTTGAACGTTGGTAATTGCATGAGTTGCACAACTCTACTTGATCGTTCGATTACGCGTTTAATTTGTAGCATGTACGAACCAGCCTTTTTAACAAGTTTTCTAAACGGTTAGTCTGTTGGTAACGAAACATACATCAAGTGATCGATATCGATTTGTATTTTTCTGTATTGTTCATAATTTAATCCTCTTCGTTCCATCACCAACGCAGCAACATAGTGATCCGATAAGAAATCAAAGACGCTCTTCTTTGTGAATGTATTATAGACACGATTCGTGAACAATCGAACATCTTCTCTCACACTAAACTCTTTGCTCACAATGTAATCATAGTTGCGTAACTGTAACGGTTGCAAATTATTCAATTGAATATCGGTCAGCCCATCAATGACATTGGAAAACAATTGCGTCACGTGTGGGTTAACTACTGCTGTTGTGATTGTTTTAGTTCCCATTACTTGTTGTTTTGCCCAATCAACTGATTTCCAAATTCCAATCATGACAAATGGTCTAACGATCGATATCCAATCAATTTTGCTTCTTCTTGCGTACAAATCCATCGCCTCACGGACTAACAATAAGTAACAGGTTACTAAACTTACAAATCGCGTATATGGAGCTCATCGTGTTGGGTATAGTGAAACTAAAGAGTCGTAGTGTTGTTTGGATTTCATTCGAAATGCGAAACTCGAGTTCTCTTCCGTGGTATTCATTAAAACTCCAAATTTCTGAAAATAGAATTCGTTCGAGTACGAGGCGTTTCACTAGGAGTTTGTTCATCAACGCTACACGTGTATTCAGGTGACGATCGATATTTTCCAAAATGGCAAAGAGCATGGTTTTGAGTGTGTACTCTCGTGCAGTTGCCATAGATAATACGTGACCTGAAATCTAGATATTTAGCATGTGAATATACGTTTTTACCATTTGGTTGTGTATCCTGTTTCGTATGTCGCGTAATTGTCGTCCGATTTTGTATCTAGAAAAGTACCACGGCAAAGATTCTAAAATAACTGGCATCGCGTAACTTGTGAATAAATTCATGAAAAAGTGACTTTTTCTATTCCTCCACAAGTAACCATAAAACACTATTAGTGGCGTATTACGTAGTTTTTCCCACACACTCGTAACGAACGAAACGAACTCACTCCATGATGATAGAATGGTTGCTGCTTTGCGGACGAATGACCATGCTACCTGTGGCGATTTGACAACTGCGGAAAAGAAGAAGTGAAGGTTTTCTAGCAGAGAATCAAGTCGAACTGTGAAATTATCAGGCTCTTCAGGATCGTGTATTTCCTTTTCTTCATCTTTGAACTTGCTTGGCATGAACACACGTGTTGTGTAGTTTGTAAAGCAAAAAAAGCCATGTTTTTGTCTTCTACATCTCTGAACCTATACGAAGAGAGGGTGGAAGCTTCTACTGAACTTAATATTTCGCACCTCCCTCATTCTAGTCAACAGTTGAAGATATACGACGTTAGTGCAGGTAGAAATTATTATTTCTTATAATATTGAGGCAACCATGACAAGTTTTTTCATTTCGCCACTAACGTTGGCGTATTTTGCAGAGGCACAAACGAATATGGTATTTTGATTTTTGTTTATTGACAATATCAGGTCAGCTGGGGTTAGGCCACCCTGATTCTATGATAAGCACGTTTATGAGGATATTACAGCTGAATAACGCCAAAATTTCTTCTGTACGATGCGGATCCACTCATACATTGTTTCTCGGTTGCGGACAACCATGGTCAGCAGGTTATAATCAACATGTACGTCCACAACTAAAATTCATCAACATACGTAGGGTGAATGTGCACAAGATATAAGTAGTAATGAAAGAAATGGTCAACGAACAGTCAAACGGATACCACTACATCTATTTGGCAATAAATCCATCACAAAAATCGGAGCTGGCGACTACCATTCATTATCTTTAACAGGTACACCCGTTTCTCACAAATAACGCGTTAGACAATAATGAATTATATATCTGCGGGTACAATGGCTTCCATACTCTAGGACTTGGTAGCGATACAGACAACAAGGCAACGCCGGTGCGTTTAAAGAATCCTGATTGGGCGAAAAATAGAATAACTGATATTTCATGTGGCCAATGGCATTCATGTGTACTTACAAATGATGGTAAAGTATACTCTTGGGGATACAACGCACAAGGACAGTTGGCATCTAAGAAAATCAAAAATAGTCAAAATGGAAAATCACCTGCTAGGGCTATAGGCAATGAATTTGTTACCCACATATCATGTGGATTTACTTCAACTTCAGTAGTGATAGGTATGCGTCTACGAGTACGCTAATTGATCTAGATGGTACAAATGTCAAAGTGTATGGTACTGGACACAGCAAAAAAATTACACCAGATGCAAGAGTGACCTGTTTGTCATCATCGTTTTCTACTGCATTTGTAGATAGTAAGTGGTTGCTGTAAATTGACATTCAGGTTTTGGAAACGTTTATACGATTTATGGTAAGGATGTAAAGGTCTTTATGACAGGTACAGACGTCAAAAAGTATCTTGGAAACTCACCAAGTGTTGTATGTGCTGGATCAGATATCATTATCTTCAACAAAGGTAAGACAAGTTGCTCATTTCTTATTCGAAGATATACCAAACGATAACGAGATATTGTTCACAGAGAGTTTGCTTAAAATTGTGAACAATGGAACGCTTGTAGATATAACCATAAAAACTAAGTTTCTGTGATTGTCATTTATGTTATTAATGCTAACACTACGTTAACGCCGTTTATAAATTCTTCTTCGTTTGAACTAGTTCTATGCTTTCTTCTTTCCAATGAAAATAGTTTTCCGCGTAGTATTGTTGAACGACATGCTCAACTGAAAGGAACTGTGGGTATATCGTTCCGCTTCTTCTTTCCTTCAGAGTATTTGAAATAATCTCATCTATCTCACTGCTTTTGGATAAAACAAACTCTTGAGCCTCACGCTTGAGAAACGTTAACCGAAGAACAATAAGCCAATCCTTGATTGCATAGATCTGGCAAGTTTAGAAACGATAGAATGCAAACAACGATATATCAATAATGACACTCATGTGATCGTTTGTGATCAACTGGTACAGAGCTATTTTTGCACAATAACTTGGGCTCTACAATTTGAAGAGAATAACCCTGATAACAGTAATACACGCCAGTATCTAAAGAATGATTGTAACAATCTGTAGAAATCAATGATTCTTGCGTCTCTCACGTCAAACTTACCACTAGAGGGCGATGCAGTAAAGGGCACAGATTTAAAGCAAGTACGATTACCCATCCAACGGCACGACGTGCGAGTGTACGATGTTAGTGTTGGTCAGTTTTTATTTTTATTCTAAATTATTAGGAGGGCATGGCAAGTTTCTACACATAGCCACTAACCATGGTGTGTTTTGCCAAGGTCAGAACGATTACGGTATTTTTATTTAAAAGTCTAATGAAATACAAGGACAATTAGGGTTAGGACCGCAAAGCAAAAGCGAAATTGCTTTTAAACAAATTGAAGATCTAAATAACGCTAACATTGTTTCGATACGTTGTGGTTCAATACACAGTATATTTCTTGGAAACGGACAACCGTGGTCAGCAGGTTATAATCAACACGTTCGTAACACTTACAATCAATAACGCAGTTAGGGAGAATGCGCACAAGATATGGAGAGTAACGACGGAAATGGTCAACGAACAGTAAAACCAATATCTCTACAACTATTCGGTAACAAACATATTACCACAATCGCAGCAGGCGACTATCATTCGTTATTTCTAACAGGTACGCCAACATAGTTCAACAATGACACCCAAAGAAAATAATCAATTATTTGTATGCGGGTATGGAGGTTTCAACACACTCGGACTTGGTGATTCAAGCGGAAACCAACCAATACCCGTAATAATACATCATAATGACTGGGTAAAAAGTAAAATCACAATGTTAAGCGCTGGCCAGTGGCACAGTTGCGTCGTTACTCAAGATGGAAAAGCGTATACATGGGGATACAACGCTCAAGGACAGTTAGCATCTACAACTGTTCCGCTTTCAGAAAATGGCAGAGTACCTTCAAGAGCCCTCAATGATGATGATTTTATTACTCTGGCTGCATGTGGAAGTAGTTCTACAATTGTTGTAGCAAGTACGATTTACAAAAATACTAACGGTAAGATGGTGTAGTGAAAACGTTTGG
>JAESGV010000588.1_pt1 | contig 15954 bp, 9 predicted proteins | sample 9269781 | NCBI WGS metagenome assembly JAESGV01 (sample SAMN15741586, study PRJNA653496) | algae metagenome | isolation source: Tildeniella torsiva UHER 1998/13D and co-occurring heterotrophs from... | place: Slovakia: Slovak Paradise National Park, Hrabusice, Kosice Region | collected 2000-01-01 | reverse complement strand
CCTCTTCTTCATCTTCTGCACTCATAAAGATGGATGAGTCAACTAGACTCGCGCCAAATTTATTACCGTTAATATCCATTGAATTTTTGACTGTTAGGCAATCTGAAACCAGGTACGGAACTCTTAGCTAGGAACCAAATGTAATTGGAAGTATCTTGCTCTTGGCCATCAAGATGGAGCAGCGAACGTACTTCATCTATAGTAGATTCTTCTTCAATGTTACCACTAGAAATTTCAATTACTACGACGTTGGGAGGTGTTTGTTCTTCGTCTTCTTCTTCATCCATGGCGTCGCGTTTTTTCTTAGGCTTTTTGATTTTGCATTTGAGTTTTAAATTGGGTTTTGGAATCAAGTTTTCAAATTGATGGTCACGAGTTGCTTGGCATAGCATGTGAACCCTCTTTGCATCTATCTTGTCAAAACTAGAGTCATCAACTTACTCAAGTTATCTGTCATAAACACAGCTGCTCCATTTGAAACTATATTTCGTATTGTCGCCATAGTGATGTTTTTCAAGTTATTTGTATGATTTTGTCGTGGCTTAGTACTAGTATGTTAATAAAGGTCAAAGTGTACTTACTGATGCAATTTGATGAAGAAAAACTCCTTCGGTGTGTTTACAGATGAGCCAAGTACAAAGCAGATCATAACCGGTTCTGTTTCACCCAAGTCCAACTCTGAAAATAACTCATCAATTTGATCAAACAAGTGTTTTGTCGCTTCTACCGTCTACAACGTCAGAATCTGAACGTAACGGACCAATATCTGCTTTTTCTGAAGTATGGAAATTCTCTTTTTCTCATGTTTCAAGTCGAAAGCATTTTCAGCTTGGGTGACAACGTCAGCGAACAATCTATCGTCAAATAAAAATCGAAACTCCGTACGATGGTATCTGCTGTCTCATGAACAAAATATGTTTCAGAACCTCTTTTAATACATGCGAGCATACTTCTCCATGTAAACATGCGTTGTTCAAAGATATCGGTATGAAGTCAAAAACAGTCATTTCAAATTGTTTAGTTTGTAAGCGGTCAACGCACTTTTACTCCGATCAAATTTGTCCAAAGCAACAAAGTCATACTTTATTTAAAACATGGTACACAAGCTTGTATTAATCAGACGTATGTTGACTACAAAAACGCTGACAAATCAGACGGTGAAAGCACATGGAATTCCGAAAATCGTTTTACCGGATGGACTGACGTCGATCTCAACGAGAAGGGCAAAAAAGAAGCCTTGGAAGCAGGCCAACGCCTCAAAGAAGGCAACTTCGATTTCGATATTGTTTATACTTCATACTTGAAGCGTGCTATTAAGACTATGTGGTCAGTACTCGAAACTATCGACAGAATGTGGCTCCCAGTTCACCGCACGTGGCGCTTGAACGAGAGACATTATGGAGCTCTCCAAGGACTCAACAAGAGCGAAACATCACAAAAACACGGTGAAGAGCAAGTTAAAATCTGGAGAAGATCTTACGATATTCCTCCACCAGCACTCGAAGATAATGATGAACGCCATCCAAAACACGATCCAAAGTACAAAGATGTTGATCCATCACTTTTGCCAAGCACAGAATCCCTAAAAGAGACTGTAGAACGCTTCTTGCCATATTGGAACGAATCTATTGCCCCAGAGATCAAGAAGGGAAAGAAGGTTTTGATCGTTGCTCACGGAAACTCACTCCGCGCACTTGTAAAGCATTTGGACAACGTTAGCAACGACGAGGTATGCCAAAAATCAAAAACTAATATTCTAGATTACTGGTATGGATATTCCAACTGGTGTTCCACTCGTTTATGAACTCGACGATGATCTTAAACCAATCAAACACTACTACCTTGGTGATGAGAAAGAAATCCAAGCCAAGATTAACGCAGTCGCCAACCAAGCGTCCGTTAAGAAGTAAAACTCATTTATTCTTCCAAAAACCTGTTTGTCATTTGGATAATAAATGTCAAAAGTTGTTTTGGATTAGGGTCTGATGCAAGCTCTGGTGCAACATGCGATGTGCGGATGTTCACATCGTGCAAGAAGGTCTTGACCCACAAATCATGCGTTTCTGATTCATCTATGCTGAACACCATGCAAAAGTTTCCAATTTGTATGGTTACGCAAAAGATTACAAGTACTGGATCTTCAATCTTCATCAATTGTAGTTTTTGGTTTGCTTCAAGTCCAATCCATTGCGTAATGTCTTGCATTTGACATCCTTTTTGTCGAAAACGCGATTCATCAACCGGTTCGCCGCATGAAAAGTATGATTTCTGTCTACTGTGGAACATCCAATGCACTCTTTCATACTCAGTAAATATCTGTTCGTAATAATCAGCGATGGTATTTGCAAGTGGTGTGGGGAGCTGATGCGAAAATTCTGCTTTCGTTTCAGATACATGCTCAGTACCAAAGTATAATATTTCTGATGTAAACCATTTTTCCTGGCCATTAAATACCGGTAAAACAATATTGAACTTTCTCGCAGTAATACAACAACGCAACATAGTATTAAAATTATTTTGGCAATGCAGTACTGTTTTCCCATATGTAATTATTTGTATGTCATGGAATGCTAGTTGTGGCGAGTTTAATTGTATCTTTAGTTTTTTCTGTGGAGGCTCCAAACTAATCTCTTTTTCATCACCTACAACTCTTGTGGTTGTATACACCCCTATCCTTGGGACCCATCCCCTTACCTTTCCTGTTAATTATGTAAGTGAAATCAGACCGACTTACGTGCTGTTTGCTTTGTTCTTGCCATTTTGTTTGGTTGAAAGTTGTAACGAGTATTGTCTCAGCTCATTTTCTTTTTGAATGGAACATACCAAGCTGATTATTTGCTGATGTTCTTATGTCAGCTGAAAATGTGCTACGATCTGGCATTTCATACATCCTTTGTAATAGTTGGCCCCAACATCAGAGAGAACATCCAAGTTCTTTTTAGGCAAGAAATAAGAAGTGGATAATAGAAATGAATGACACCAACAATTCAACTGGCCCTTACTATCAAGTTTCACAGACGGTAATCTCGTCCATTACTGAGGCTCTGTGGACAGCGTACATGCTCCTACTAGTTGTTTGGCTTATTCTACTCAGAAAATCACCTAGAATAAGAGCAAGAGGTGTCATACCTCTGTTCACAATCCTTGTGTTATATTCAGTGTTGGTAATAGTGAGTAACGTAAGGTACATTGTCGGAAGAGAAAAGTTTCCCTGTTTCCTGCACTTTGCAGGATATGCATTCGCGCCAGTAGGGGTTATTGCAAACGTGTACAAAACATATCGTTTGATTCTAGTGTTCTTACAGTCCAAGTACCAAGCACAAGAAACTGTCAAATTTTACAGAATCGTGAAACGACTACAATCACCTATCGTGTTATTGTTACCGTTTGTATTCGTTGTACTCATTCATGTAGCGATACTTATCATTAACATGACCGCATTCCCTGTTGACACAAATTCGTGCTCGTTTGTCAATCAAGAAGGCTTTGCGAAATATTGGATTGCTCTTCAGTTGGTCATACCCGCTGGAGCGTACAGTCTGTTGTACGTTGCACTAACCATATTTATGCTTGCCAAAAAAATCTCTGATACATGGGGTATTCGTATTGAATGTTTTGCGGCACCAATTGCCTGGATACCCTTCCTCGCTATCTGGTTGTTTGGATATTTAACAACAGCCCCAAAGATTTGGCCAGAGCAGTACTTTTCGGTAATTAACTTCATCTACATGGCAGCAGCTGTTGATCTGTTGGTAACATATTTGATACCGCTAATCTTAGCTACGATTGATATGCGTAAACAACAGCCAAGAGACGAGGAAATGCAGCAGCCTAAGAACGAAGTTGAAACAATATTATTCGATCCCAAAGGATACGCTCTGTTCCTTGACTTTACCGTTGCTAGTTTCTGTCCAGAACAATTATTGTTTTGGGCTACTGTGAAAAACAAGTTTGAGAAGCATCCAACTCAAGAAGTGGCGCGAGAACTTATCAACAACTTTATCCTGCCCAACTCCATCAACGAACTTAACCTCGATGGAAAAGCAAAAAATGAGTACCTGAAAGAGATACAACAAAAAATGGACTCTGTAGAGAAGGATCAATTACCTTCCGACTTGTTCATCAAATTTGTCAAACATGCTGAACTGGACATGCTAGACTCACTCTCCAGATTCAAGAACACGAAAGCCTACAAGGATTTTATTGCAACAAAAAAGTAACCAAAAGGCTGTCTTTATCTAGTGTATCATACAATCTCTAAGTTTTAAGTTTGTCATAAAAATATATTTTTGTCCACTTTGTGATGTGAGGACAATATCTCGACCATCTCACTGTCTTGTTTATCTATTGCATACTTGATACAATAGTTGTCACGTACAGTTGGGTCAACTCTTTCATCAGCAAGTAGTATTGACGCTATTTTGTATTGTCGTTTGTTTACAGCATAAACGAGAGCACAGTTATGTTGTGCAGCAGGATTTGTTCGTTTATCTCCTAACAGTAACTTGAACATCTCTACGTTGCCATAATACGTAGCAGTGATGATTGCGTCATTGTCCGAATAGGAAGGATCAACTCTTCCATCTTCGAGAAATAATTTTGCAACATTGATGTTTCCTGATACTACTGCCTGGTGTAGTGCGGAACTACATTTAGCGATATCTATTCGCTCACAGTTGAGAAACATTCTTATGATGTTCATATTGCCTACGCGTACTGCATTTACAAATCCTAGAAGGTCATCTTCATTTGGGTTCACTCTAGAGTCGTTCAGTAACAGTTGTATAACATCTTCGTTCGATGATTCTGTGACATGAAGAAGCATAAAGTTGTCTATCATTTGTGGTTGGGATTTCTCTTCTTGCAGTAGCAGTTCTAATATCTTGCCGGTACATGGATAGTGGTCGTAACATACCCACAACAGCAGTTGCGACAATATATCTTCTGTGAATAGTTGTTTTGATTTCGAGTGTAATATGCCAAGTACGTTCATGAAAAGATTCGCCAGCGCAGTATGATAACCTCTGTCGCCTCTCAACGCATAGGCAATTCTTGAGTGTGTCATACGTCGCTTGTTATATGGAGACAGTAGTTTAACGGTAACATATCTTACATTGAATATTAATTTCAGTAGATGGTCAATCTTATCCTCTCCAACAAGCACTGCCATAACAGTGCCTTGTAGCGACTTTGACACAAAGAGAAGTGGTGAAATGTTTTGTAGTTCGCAATATGATAAAACTGTGATCCATACATCCAATGGAATCTCGGTTTCTCTTTCATCCATATGGAAGCAGAAAGCCGTCACGTATGAACTTGAAAGCACCCAGAAAAAGTTCTGGAGAGAATGTTTGGACTTGTAATCGATGACATTTGATGATTTGTGTGACAGGTCTGACGGTTGACTAGTCGTTTGTCAGTCTCAATTTTCAGCATAATACTCAGTAGCAGTCTCCTACGTCACTCAACAGAACTGAGTGCTTTTTTATTGTAGTATAAGTCGCGAATAACATGGAATCGTTAATCGCTGGTCTAATAGACCGCACCGGAACACTGGTACGTTCTTTTACTACTTCATTTTAACACTTTGTAGCTTCCGTTTGCCTCCAAAACAACAGCGAATAGAATGGGTGATTTGAAGCAAAATGCTGCATCACTTATCAAATTATCGCACTTCAAATTGGAGACAGTTCTCAATGGACTTATTCACTTGTACACAACTCTACAGAAACAATATTTGCACAGCTTACAACAATATTCTTCCACAACCAAGTCAGATGTACCTATTACACCACGTGATTCTAACTCTGCTTCCTCGGCGAACCTAAACAACGCACAAGCTATCGCTAGTTCCGTAATAGTTGATGAGGATCACCACGACAGATTCGTTCGAAGCAAGATTATTATTTTCCAACTAATATTCAAAACACTATCAGCTGCTATTGGATACGATAAATTGGACTTGCGATTCGAAGATGATTTTTTGAGCGACTTGGGTGACCTAAGCACAAAAGATGAAAGCGCAGAAGAAAGCACAGAAGTTACCGGAACTCCATCGGAAACCGCGCCAACAACAACTACACCAACAGAGGAGGAAGAACTATTTTCATCAACATTTGATCAAGAAAAGCTTCCCAAACTCGATGATAGACTCGCACAAACTCTACTAAATTATATCATGGATCAACTATTCCCTGGTTTTGGTGACCAAAAGTTGAACGATAAGGAGCGTCTACTCAACGCGCAAAAAGTACCAACACTGCTAAAGCACTTGGCAGCACGTGTATTGTTCAAACTCTCCGTATTGAGTTTCGATGCAGTGTTCTTCAAGGTTGAAAACTTTTTCAAGACTATGAAGGCTGATGACGTTGACTTGTCAGTATGTCACATGATTGAGTATCTATGTTTCGATGAAGCCAAGTTATCGCGTTTGATAAATATTTTGATGGACGCGAATGCAAAACTCAAGAAGAACGCACTAGTCGCCATTGCACAACCACTAAGACAAGCTATTTGGAACTGGATCACAAACTATCCACATCAATTCATGGAGTTGAGCAAGAACAAGCCACATTTGAACGAAAATGTCGTCAAGTTCTTTGACTTGATCTACGACCGCAAACTAAAAAAGTACAATGCACAATTGTGGCCACTACAGTGCATGTTGCTACTACTTGCACCTAAATTGTTCTACCAAGTCATCATGTTCATCAAGGAAGGTAAAGATTCCAAGATTCCTGAACCACCAAAGAAACAACGCAAGTTCTTGGAGTCGATTCTAAAGGCATTGAAAGCCGGTAAGGAAAGCGTTGCCATTGTATGCTTTGTCGATTTGAACAAGGCTACTACCTACTTGGCAAAGAGTCAAGATACTCAAGCGATGAAGATGGGTGTCGCATTACGGTTGTTGATGTCATTGGCTCAAACCACTATGCAAGATCGTTTAATTATGAATCAAGACGCTCCACTAACGTTGAACGCCGATGGTAAAATCGATGTCAACTTGATGGTCGATTTCTTGGTCAGTGCATATCGCATTAACCAACGCAACGTCACTTCATACATTTTCCCAATCTGTTTCCGTGGTTCTGGAATATTCAAGTTGGTCATGACAAAGGCGTTACTTAAACTTGCGCAAAAGGATGGTGCTTTACCATGGCATCCAACATTGGCAGGTAGTTACAGTTACATTGCCAAACCAGTTCGTTTGTTGTTCCAAGATTTACTCAAGGAAGAAAGAACACTCGCGCAACAAATGAAACAACAACAATCACAACAACAAGGAGTTATTCCAATGAACAACAATCCAATCGGAAATAATAGATCTCAAGCCAAGGATGCTGCTCACACTACCGAAACATTGTTGAACCTTTTGGCGGTATTCTATGCTGAACCAATGTTGGTTTTAGAGAACACAAGTGGAACGTTGATGAGTCACATTAACGATGTTTTGTACTTGTTTATGGGTTTGACTAATTGTTTGGTCGATGTAAGTCATCAACAAATTGTCAATCAAGCATATCGTTTGCTACAAAAGTTGTTCGACAGCAAGTACGTATTACAGTGGTGCCGTGAAGATATCGCCACCGCCTTCATTGAATGTTCAAGTTCAGTCATCATCCAACTTGGCATGAACTTGCAACAAGATAAGGAAATCCAAAGCAATTCAGTCAAATTGATTTTGGACTTGGTCAAGGAAATCACATCAAGCAGCAACAGATTCTTGTTACAACATGGAGACAAGATTACTGCCGAACATTTGAAGAGTAGAAAACGTATTCAATTGTGGGAAAGTGCCGAATCCACTCTACTAGTGTTACTTTGCTCCACCGAAAGTGAAGTATGGGCCACCGCAGCTTCATGCTTTGGAGATTTGTGCGATCAAATTGATATTATTGGATCTAAGGAGAGCAAGTCAAACGGTATTGTTGCCAACTACAATCTTTACCGCAAGTTGTCAAACTTGGACGAACTCGGTCGCGGAAGTCGTTCACAACAACACAAGGGTATCAGAAGACTCTTACGTCGTGTTGAATTGCAAACTAAGGCCAACTTGTCTGCATTCATCGAAGTTTACAGTAGATGGAAGACGTACACTGCACAATTGTTAGATGGTGCAACCAAAGCCAAGGACGCTATGGATGATACCAACTCTATGCACTTGACCAAGCACAAGAACATGTGGAAGAATTACACAGCCTTCTTGTGCGCTTTGGGAGGTGTTTGCTTACAATCCAGCGAAACTAATGTGTACCAAGGAAGAGCAAACAAGAACACTAACGTTACTGACGATCTTATCAAGGATTTGATGAGACTAGTAGTAAGTGACCACCCAATGATCAGAGATACCGTTACTCAAACGATTGGTACTGATTTGTCACCTGCCATGTACGGTATTTTGTTCCAAAACTTGCACGCAACAGTAGGCAAATTCTTCAGTGAAGAAGGCAGTATCAAGATTACCGCAACTTCAACACAATTCGTAGATCAATCGATTCACATTGTTAAGAGTGTTATCGAACAAGCCGAAGAGAACGTTGAAGATTTGTCTCTTGCCAATTTTGAATCTTTGATTTTATCATTTGTTCAATATTGCTCACAACTTCCACTCAGTCACGATACAGTTCGTGTGAAATGCAAATTGTGTATTTTGATCGAAACCATGATGGCCAAGAAGCAATATATCAACATGGGTAACGAAGTATTCTTCCGTTTCAACGTCTTGCAAAAGATTGCTGAATGGACAAGTGACTTTGCTCAAAAGTCTGGTTCTACTGACGTACACATCACAGCACATGACGACGATGGTCGTTCAACCACTCGTACTCAAGGAAGTACTGGTTCAGATGTCACTTTCCGTGATTTGGACGTTCTATGCATGCGCGCTATTGCTAGCGTACTAAAGGGACTCCAACTCGCAAAGGTCAAACGTCAAGGTGACAAGGGTAACGCAAAGGACAAGAACGAAGCCAACAAGCGTGAATTCTTGAAATACTTCAAGTTCTTGAGTCAATACTTGCAAAAGAGCAAGACTGATAAGGAATCACATCCACAACTCCGTGAGTACACTATTTTGAGTTTGGGCAACTTGTTGGAAAGCAACATCAATTATGGTTTGGAACAATTCATGAAGATGGCCTATATTGAAGATCAAGAAACTCGTAGTGCTTTCTTGGCTGTGTTAACAAAGGTCATGAAGCAAGGTATCAAACTTGAACAAGATGATAGCTCACGTCAACAACCAGTTCACAAGTACGATCGTTTGTTGGAAATTTTGACTGCTGATCACATGTCTATTGTGTTTGTCATTTTGTCAAGCATTCAGGTTAACGATTTGGATGAACTTTGCAGATCACTTGTCAAACTCTTTGCTGAGAGAAACAAGGCACAAGAACTACTCTTCGCTGCCATTGATAACGAAGTAGAGGCAACGAACACACCAGGAACTTTGTTCCGTGCCAACTCGTACGCAAGTAAGATGTTAACTGCTTACTGCAACCTCGTTGCTGGCGACTACTTGAAGAAGACTTTGTCTGGACTCGTTTCTGATATTATCAACAATCCAGTTAGTATGGAAGTTGATCCATCCAAGTTGAAAGGAGAAGATTTGGAAGCAAATACTCAAAACTTGGTCAAAGTTGCACAAACCATTTTGGATCAATTCACAACAAGCATTGACCAAATGCCAGAAGCTATTCGCAACATTTGCCACTACTTGAGCAAGAAAGTAGAAGAGAAATTCCCTGCTGGACAAAAGAACTACGATACAGTAACTTCACCAAGTGACGATGTTCCAGATACTGATGAAGAAGGTGCTGGTCACGCTCCAAGACATGTAGCAATCGGAGGTTTGCTATTCCTTCGTTTCTTGAACCCAGTTATCGTATCACCAAACAATAAGGCAAATATTGTACTTGTTGAAGAGCAACCATCAACAATCGCCCAACGTAGTTTGTTGTTGATCTCCAAATTGTTACAAAACGTAGCAAATGGTGTCAAGTTCTCCCGTAAGGGTAAACAAACAGTCAAGGAAGCGTTCATGCAACCTCTAGATTTCTTCGTTGTTAACAATTTACAAAAGGCAAGAGAATACTTTGACAATGTCTCAAAGAATGTCACCAAAGATCCAGGATCTTTCCCAATCGAAGAAGATGTCAAAGATGCCGCCTTGTTAACTGTCCATCGTTTCGTGTACAATAACATTGACAAGGTACAACAAAAGAGCAACTTGAACGCTCAACTTGTTGAAAAATTACAAAGTGTATTGGCAGAGTTAGGTAGACCACCAGAAAAGCAAAAACAATTATCAGGTGGTTCCGCAGCAAGTACTGGTGGAGATCAATTCACCATGCGTACTTTCCAAAACTTTATGAACTTGTACAAGACAGTTGATTTGAAGCCAATTGAAGAAAAGAGAATTTTCTATTTGGGTCAAGGAATGTCAGTTGACCAAAGACCAGTTTTGTACTTTGTACCAAGACACTACATTTCTGGAGATTTCCCACTTGAACACTTGTTCTATCACTGTTTGAAGATTTTACAATCAGTATTCACCAAACCATTTGAAGTTGTAGTCGATTGTACTGATTTCCGTGAAGATCAAACTACTTTGGAACATCAACATTTCATCACTTTCCACAAGTTGGTTCCACCAGGTGGTCGCAAGAACATGGCAAGAATTACCATCTACAATCCCAATTCTCAACTTCGTGATACTTTCTCACGCAAATTGACCAAAATGTTGTCCCGCAAAGTTTCGAAAAAGATTCGTTTCGCAACATCAAAGAAAGAATTGCAACAATTCATCGATGAAAACTCGATTGATTTGCAAGACACTAGTTTGAACTTTGACGAAGATGTACAAACTACCATTTCACCAGCATGGGTAGTTGGCGAGAAAGGAAGTCAACAAGAAGCAATTCTCAAGTTGAGCAGCAAAAAACTTGCCGTCATCTTGAAAAAGGTCAACTTATTCGGTGTTGATACTCGTTTGATCGATTTTATCGATATTTCAACAATTGGACAAGTCAAGGCAGAGAACAATCCATACAATCATTTGGATCAAGTTGTCGTACCATACGATTGGCCAGTCAAGCAAATCGTACTTCGTACCGAGAACAACGACCAACTCATGATGTCTATCAAACAAACCGTTGCTCGTTTCTTGAACAATTATCAACTTGCTGCTTCCATTCAAGTCAATGACACTCAATCATCAGAAAAGAGTGGTATCAATCAACAAGATATTCCGGGTATGATGTTGAACTTGAGTTTCTTGAACTTGGAGAGCAAGTTCCCCAAAACTCGTCAAGAAGCTTACAATTTACTCGCTGCGTTGGCAGAACAATTCGATTTCCCAGTTACATTGTTGGAAGCACCAGATTTGTGCGTACCTCACAACACTGCCGATTTGGTAGTTGCATTGAGTGAACAAGTCGCTTCTGCTAAACCATTCTTGACACCACAATTCTTACGTGAGTGTCTACGTGGTTTCAATAAGGTTTCCTTGCCATACAAGTTCTTGTGCTTAAAGTACATGAAACCATGGATCAAGAACTTGAGTTCAGTCTATGCAAAGGCACAAGAAGAGAACGAAATCGAGCGTGTTGAAATTATTCGTGATTGGTTCCCAAGTTTGGTACATGCTACTGTTGAACAACCTGAAATCTACCCAGCGTTATTGAGTGAAATTTGGGGAGAAATCAGTAGAGATGAAAGCTTGGTCAACATCTCAGTAGATTGTATTTTAGCAAGTGCCGTTCAAGGAGGTGTTCAAAGCGCCAAATTGGACATTTTGAACGATCTAGTTGTAACATTGGCCTCTGCTGACTGCTCGAAGATTGTTATGGACGAGATTCTCGCGCAAACAATGCACGTCATTGAAAGTGAAATCGAAAGTGACGCACAAGGACCAGCATGGGATAAACTCATCATCTACTGTCGTTTCTTGATGATGTTATCATTCCAAGATCGTGTCATCGTCAAAGACAACTTACCAACGTTATTGTTCTTGATCACACTCGTTGTCGGAAGAGGAAGTTTATTTTTCCGTGCTACCATTCACGCCTTGACTTGCAACGTGATCCATTCGTTGGCGACTGCTATCAAGTTCAACAACGAACAAAGAAAGATTATGCAAGAACATTTGGCACAATTGTCAACTCAACAATATCGTGTCATGTTCATGGGTAACGATATCGCATCATCGGATCCATTTGTAAAAGTAACTGCCAAAGCAAAAGAATTAGATCCAGTCAAGATGAACGATATGGAAGTTTTAACATTGTATTTCCAAGAAGTCATGAAGACTGTATTCCAAGTCGACCCAGAGTTACAACGAAGATGGCACAGTGAACTACTTGACATGGTCAAAGATCAAGTATTGCGCGTACATCCAGTATGGCTACCACGTGCTCTAACAGTATACGGTGTCGTTGTCAAACCAGGACAAGAAGCCACTGACACACTACCATTCATTTTGGACTGTTTGATGAACTCGATTCGTACATACACTCCAGCTAGCAAAGGTCAATCATTAGATTTACCAGTTAGTGCACTATTGTGCTTGGGTCAATACTGTCTCAAAATGGATCCTGATGATCCAGTTCTAAGACAAATCTTCTTGATTCCTATCATGCTATCAGCAGGTAGTGATCCAGTACTGTTTAGTGCAGTTGTACACTTGTTCGATTGCGTGTTATCAGCAATTGCGCCAAGTAAAGCGTTCAGAGAGTGTGGAGGATTGGAAGAATACTTTAATAGATACTGTCGTGACTCGAACACGGATCCACTTGTCACCAAGTTTGAAAAGATGACTGGTATCTCGTTCAAGACACACTTCTCGTTCGCTCTAAGTACATTGTTCATGAAAGGACTCACCGCAAGTGAAACCAAGGAAAGAACAGCACAAATCTGTACAACACTCATTAATGTTGTTTCCAAGATTAACAATAATGTTAACGAAATTTTGGGATATATCACAGCGTTGATTCCATACAACTATGAATCACTTACGCAACTTCTGGGAGAAAACTTTACATTATTCACAGAAGAAACATTTGCACATCCAAATAGTGCATTATTGTTCACAAGATATCTATTAACTATTGTCGAAAATGTAGAGTTTGATCAATACCGTGAACACATCTATGGTGTACTTAGCGAAGCCTTTAGAAAGATTCCCTCTGTTTTCGAAGGTATTTACCCAGATGTCATGGCCAAAGTTATTGAAGTGTACAAGACAGCGGCATCAGCAAGAATCGTAGAAGTTTCATTATCACTCATCAATGCAATGATGATGGAAACTGATCGTTCGTTCCATTCTGAGGGATTCAAGGAAGATAGGCTCAAGAATATCCAATTTGCAGGAATGGTCAAGGCAGGTTCGTTCAAGCATGTTACTGAAAAATCTTCACAAGAAGTATGTTCACTCTCATTAGAGTACATCAAGAACAACATTTCTTCTCACTTGGACAGAACTGCTCTAAACAATATGGCTAAACAACAAGCTACCAGAAAGAAGAAACCAGTTAGAGCTCAAACTTTGATCAAACCGGTAACACCTACCCTAAGGAAAACAGGATCAACGCTACTGGACGAGAAGAGCGAAAAGACGGATACAGATAGTGTTCGCGATGAAGACAGCACACAAGACTGAATGTAAAAACGTTTACTACTTTATTTGATTGTCATTTTACACCTTTTAATGCTTTTATATGTATTGTTCAGTTTAATAAATCTAGTAAAAAACTTGCTTCTATCCAAAAAAAAACAAAAATATTTATAATATTAATAAAGAAGTTAAATATAAAAAATAAATAAAACAGTAATATAATTATTAAGCACATATAAAATTATTTATTATAAATTACATTTTTAAATTACATAATAAACAATAATAGAAAATAATTTTTAAAATGGACAAGTCCCTGCCCCGAGGGACTTAAACATTTTAAAAATTATTTTAAAAAAAGAAAAAAGACCTTTTAAGGTCTTTTTTAATTATTTTAATAATTTTATAAATAATTTATAATTTATAAAAATATTAAAATATAAATTGTTTAACAAACAAGAAATATTTTAAACTTTAAACAAATAATTAAGAAATAAACTTATCAAAAAAACAAATTTTATGTTATTTGATAAAAGTGTTAAAAAAGTTTCACCATAATGGTTGCATTTTGCTTACTTTCTTCTCCTGATTGACATCTTCTTTAGCGCCTTCTCACCTAGTTCTACTGGCTCTTCTGTGACAGCCACTATTTCAACTTTCTCTTGCACTGTCGGCTCTTCACTTGATCTACTTTCAAAAGTTGTTGCTGTAGAAGGTCTTTCTTCTTTGATTATATCTTCTTCTTCTATAGTAGGTTGTTGGATCTGTATCTGGGGAACTTCTTTATAAGCAATGGTAGATGCCATTTTGACGATTCTATCTTGATCAGCTTGTTTCAATCGCTCGATATCTGTTGCACTAGGTACAGACGTATCGTAACTCCAATCCATGTTATACTTATTCTTTCGTTGCACTACCACTTGCACCTGTAGCACTATAGTACCACTTGTCTCTGTATCTAGACCAAATTTATTAATAAATTTCTCGTTAAAATCGTTTGGAACACCAGCGTAAGTGATGTCGTCTAGTTCACTTGATCCACCAACGAAAAACGATTTCATTTCGTTTCTTAGACTTTCTTTTGGCTTCCAAACATGAACCTCGATACGATCATGCATCACAGGATCTGTTGGTAGCGTGTACTGTCCATATCCTTCGATTCTGTACCTGTCCCAAAAATCTCGTGAAACCACTTCGAAAAACAGTCTAGGTTTATGATGTAACGAGTGTGATAGATCAGGAATCTTTTCTGATTTAAAATGAAATTCGAATGGAAAGTCATAATGAGCAAAATACCGCCGATCGAAATCAATTTTTTCCATTGGTATGGCTGCTTGCGTAGCACTTACTAGTTGTGTTGAATCTTCCAAAGTGTATTCGTATCCATCATGTTCTGGTGGTGGTAGATACAAGTGGTATCTTACAAACATAGGATCTCTACACTCAAAATCTCTACTCGCGTTAGTAGGAAAAGAAAACGTACTTGGCACTTAGAATTTTACCAAACACATGAACTCTGCTTTGATGGTCATGCGCAAGTTTCGTAAACACGCTCCCCACCAAATTTCTTCTCATAATCAACGCTCGTTCATTCAGCGTTTCCAAAAGTTGTTTTCTCTTTCGTTCTCGCTCTCTATCCTTCTTTTCATCATTATACAGGTAGATTACATATTCATACACATTTCCATCTTCTGTCCGAAACACGAATTTTTGTTCTTGTTTCTGATGGAGTAAATTTCCTCCAAATAGTTTTTTGTATTCTTCAAGTTGAGTACTAGTCGCTCCGGGTAGTTCTCCAGCCTCTTGTAATCGTTTCAAATCTTCATCTTCGTCTGTTTCATCGGCGGGTAACATGGAGAGACCAGGTTTCATGATAAATGTGCCATCAGGTAACGCTTGAATGATACATAAAATATATTCATTACCTTCCCATTTTTCAATATCTTTTTCTTTTCTGTGGATTGTTATTGTATATGACATGTGTGACGTACCTATGGATTTTACCAAAATTAGCGACAATGTACATTGCAGGAGTAGGATTCTTACGTTCTGCGGCATCGGCTGGAAATTTCTCAGGGAAATCATGTTTTGAGTCGCACGGTATAGGTTTCTGAATGGCATCAGTATAGAATCCATCGTTATGTACATTTGTTGAAAGTCTATGCCGCAGTAAATCTTGTACTCCATTGGCACCCCATCGCATAGCCGTTACTTGTTCTTTCATTTCAACATCTTTCTTTTCTTCAATTTGCTCCTCCTCTGGCTCTTCTTCAATTTGCTCCTCTTCTGGTTTTATTTGCTCTTCCTCATCTGGGTCACGTTTCTTTTTCTTTTTTTTACGC
>JAESGV010000587.1_pt1 | contig 15963 bp, 16 predicted proteins | sample 9269781 | NCBI WGS metagenome assembly JAESGV01 (sample SAMN15741586, study PRJNA653496) | algae metagenome | isolation source: Tildeniella torsiva UHER 1998/13D and co-occurring heterotrophs from... | place: Slovakia: Slovak Paradise National Park, Hrabusice, Kosice Region | collected 2000-01-01 | reverse complement strand
TAGAAAAGAAGCACGAAGATGCCGATGATGGTTGCTTTTTCATGTCATATGAAGATTTTTGTTTCTATTGGCTTCCATTTTCGAGTATTCGAGTAACATCAAAAGAAAAAGATTGGAATAGGACAATCGTCACAAGTGATTGGTCAGATAGTTCTGATAAATTTATTCTATTTGAACTTGCCGACGAGAACCAGGTGATGATCACTGCCACACAGTCGCAAGAGCAGTACGTGTGTTTGGAAAAGAAACCACTATTGAGTACACATTCACTGACTCTGAAACGATGTAAAGATGGACTATACGATGAAGAAGTGGCGCACTATTCTACTTGTGATATTCACTACTTTATTGATAGGAAACTACCAAAGGGAAAATACGCCATACAAATGTCAAGCAAGGAATCACCGTATAAAGGTTTCACAGTGAATGTTTGTTTGAAGAACCCAGGAACGGTATCGACATCTGCACTAGTAGAGGAAGAGTTATTTAGAAGAAATGGATACGGGTATTGCCAGCGAAAGAAAGGTACACTACGCATCAATAACGACAGAACAGCGTTTGCACTAACTGTGATGGAACAGTCCAACGTTCAAATCTTTCTAAGGAAGAAAACTAGCACAGTTCCTATTCAGTTATGCGTTAGAAATGCTAAAGACCCCAAATGTGTTGCAAATAGCGAATACTCGTACAAGAACGAGTTTACAGTACGATTGGAAGCTACTCAGAAAGGATTCTACAAGATTTCACCGTATCACCCTGACCAAATTGATTCAAAACCTGATATTGAAGTCATTGTTTATTCTTCAGGAAAAATTGATTTGAGTAATTGTATAACAGAACCAGACTTTAACGAATTGTTTGCAAAGTATGGTGGCTTCGTAAACAAGATCATAACACCAAGTTCGTTCCAGAACAAAACAGACAAGCCAGCGTTTGAGTTGGTCGTGGAAAAAGACACTACTGTTGAAATGGTAATGCAAAGGAGTCCGTCACCAAATCCTGCTTATTTCTGGATCTACGGTGGCTCAGTAAGTAAAAGTAGTGAATACACGTATGGTGAAGTTATTCGCATGGAAACATTAGATATTGGAGCAGGTACCTACTCTGTGTTTGCTACAGAAACAGGAGATGCAAAGGCAAGTGGACCGTTCAAGCTGGTAGTTTATTCCAAGCTACCTGTAACACTGAAGCCAAAGTAGGAGAATAAATTATTTTCTTAGGATTTTGTTTTTGTAACTACATGACGTTAGACATGAATGCAAACGTTACGCGCTACATCATGATGAAGTGTGCCAAGGATAATCCAGCAATTCCATTGGCTTCTGTCGAAGAAATAATTTATTTACAGCAGCCGACTCGCGGTGAGGATCTAGTAGCGTTATGCGAACAAATAGTCAAACTATTCCCTACAGATAGCACTGCTTTATATTTTCAAGCTACAGCACTGGGCCGTCTACAACGATATGAGGAAGCGATCCCTATAATCGAGCGTGCAATTAATCACTACAAAAAAGATCCAGATTTAAAACCATCTATGCTACAGTACACCCTTGGATCCTCTCTGTACCATCAAGGCGACTTTGAAAAAGCGATAGACCACCTAAATATTTGCATCTCGTTCACGATGATCTCCCTGAATACAGTGACCCATGGTACATGAAAGCACTAGCTCTATATTCCTTGAAACGGAATGCAGAAGCTCTTGAAAGTGTCTCCGATTCGATCCGTCTCTTTCCAGACAATCCCAATTCGCATTGTCTTCAAGGCGACATTCTAGTGGAAATGAATGAAAACACCAAAGCACTGGACGCATTAAACGAAACTATTGTGCTAAGACCAGACGATGCATCATACTATAATAACATTGGTTTCGTTCTGAATAATTTGGGTCGCTTTGAAGAAGCCAGAAACAGGTTGACTACTGCTATTGAACTGGATCCTTCACCAGCACCATATTGCCACAGAGGATATGCAAATTTTAAACTTGGACACTATCAAGAAGCACTTGCTGATTATAACAGAGCTCTAGAACTAGATCCTGACTATCAATGCGCAATTAATAGAAAAGAAGAACTTGTACAGACCATGAAAGGTCAACTGTAAAGCAATGCAATGTCTAGAACTGGTTCTCCATCTGGAAGACCAAAGTCACCAAGTTCCAATGGTTCTGCGAGAACACCTGTCGGAGCGCGAAAGCAATCCGGGTATCGCATCAACTATCCAAGCTCGTTAGAAAAGATGGACTCTTCGACTACTCGATTAACATCACGTGGAAATATGTTAGGAAAACCTGATATGAGAGGAACAGGTGTCATCGATAAAGTTCGACAAACAGAAGGTGTAACCACAGATGATTTTGATTTTTCTACGCCGAGAATGTTCAACGATAAAAACAAAAATCTTGATGAAATCATTCGCGACCCTTCGAAACTATTAGAAAAAGATAATAATTACTATGGAAACAATGCAAAAAACTTTTGGAAAGATCAAGAAAAATATGGAGAACCAGATTTTTATACACCAAGTGGAGGTGAAGATGACCAACTACTAGAAATGAGCCGAGTGAGTAAACAATCAAAAGCGTTCACGTTGTGGGGAATGAGCGAAGGTACATCGAATTTATCGAACAAGGGAGCAACGAATTCTTATTTTCCAAACGATTTCGATCGGTACACGCGAGTTGATTCGGAAAGAAAACCTACACAAGCGTCCTACTTTTTCGCATCAACAACTGATCCAAAATCAACAAGACCGACTTCAGCAGCACTTCGAAAAGATGCGAAAAATTTTCTCGGCGCAAAGAATCCTATTCTTCATCCTATTTTAAATTCAAATGGTACGTTAGGTATCAAAGGTTCAGAATTCAAAAAAACCGATATTACCGATCAAACATGGAGAACCTATTCGACATCGGCATCAGGTCGAGCCGTTTCCTCTATTTATCATCCTATTACCAAACGAGCATCTCGCGTTAGTAACTTTATGGAAAAATCAACAATTACTAATGAATCATTGTATACCTTTATGACAACAGAACAAGTAGAAGAGTTAAATTTGGAACGATGTTCCTGGCTGAGTAACAAAGTTTTACGCGGAATTGGAGAATATTGTCCCTATCTTACTACATTGAATTTCCAACACTGTACACAGATACGTGACACCACGATACGAGCTATCACGAATGGATGTTGTAATATCAGTTATATCAATTTAGGGTATGTCTTTGTATTTTCTAATATTCCATAGAATGTGTTACTTGATTACAGACGAAGCGTTGACTGATATCTTTAACCACTGCAAAGATCTAAAAGTTTTATCAGTACATTCATGTGACAAGATTACTGGATCTTCTTTTGTAGGAGTGAAAAATACTCCAAAACTAGAAGTACTAGATGTGAGTTACTGCGCAAACTTGGCTGATTGGTCACTACAATTTGTATCAGAATACTGTCCACAACTCGTGCATTTGGATATGAGTGGATGTAACCAAATAGGAGATGACGGACTTTGTAATATTGTCCAACATTGTATAGTATTAGAGACATTGCGCGTCATGTTATGCGATCAACCTACGATAACATCACGGTCACTCGCAGTGTTGACAAAATTTGCAACCAAATTGAAAGTGTTGGAGCTCACCGGAGTAAAACAATTAAATGATGAATGCGTGGAAGGAATTGCGAGAAAAGGACAAAATTTAGAGTTTTTATCGCTAAATGGATGTACAAAAATTACAGATACGTCCATTAATTTTATTGAAGAGTATTGTCAGAATTTGAAATGTATTGAAGTTTGTTCATGTCGAGAACTTACGGTACAGCCACTATTGGATCTTATCCATTCGGTAAAGAAGTTAAGAAGAGTGGTTATATCAGAATGTAACATTTCGGAGAGCGAATTGAGCATTTTAAGAAGCTACACGCAGAGATGTACAATATACAAGCATGATATTCCAGCAGAACAGGTACAAGAATTCGTGTGTTACCAAACGAAGAAACCACCAGTCAAAAAGAAGAAAGCTGCAACGAAAAAGAAAGCTAAAAAGTAAACCAATTATTTAATTTACTTGCGTGGAGCAATAGTATGAATCTTGGTTTTAATAATCGCTCTTTGATCATTAGGCTGTTTATCGAGCAGTATTTGAACAGGAGTATTCGTCATCTAGTATTAAAACGAGTATCATCAAGTTGACGACAACAAAGCTGTAAAACTTGTTGAAGATTGGCATAACTACAACATGTCTGAGTCGGTAAAGGTAGTTGTGAGATGCCGCCCTTTCAACCAGCGTGAATTGGGAAACGCATCAAGTCGATGCATCACGATGAACGCCAAGGATAAAGAAGTTATTATGAGAGCTGTAGGAGACGAACCAGAAAAGAGTTTTGTTTATGATGCCGTGTACGATAGCGAGTAAGTTGAACTTTAAAAATTATTCATGCATTAGTTCCTTGCAAACTGATGTTTACCTGGAAACTGCGAAACCTATCGTTAATAGTTGTATTGATGGATATAATGGAACAGTATTCTGTTACGGACAAACTGGCGCTGGAAAGACTTTCACTATGGAGGGAAAAGATGAGCCAAAACATTTACGTGGTCTAATCTACAACACGTTTTATCACATCTTTGAACACATCGAGACAATGTCGTCGGAAATGGAGTTTTTAGTGCGAGTATCTTTTCTTGAAATTTATAATGAAGAACTACGCGATTTAATAGGGAAAGACAGATCAGCAAAACTAGAGATAAAAGAGAGCAAAGATACAGGAGTTTATGTCAAGGGATTGACATCATATGTCGTGAAAGATGGTTCTCAAATCGACAACGTACTACAAACAGGAAAGAAAAACAGAACAGTTGGAGCAACTTTGATGAACGCTGAATCGAGTCGCTCTCATTCCATCTTCATGATAACAATCGAAACGAGCGAGAAATCCGTAGTCGATGGCGAGAACCATATCAAAATGGGGAAGATGAGTTTGGTCGATTTAGCCGGCTCAGAGAGAGCCAACAAAACAGGAGCTACTGGTGACCGATTGAAAGAAGGATGTAAAATTAACTTATCATTATCTGCCCTTGGTAATGTCATTTCGGCTCTGGTAGAGGGTAAAGGTGGGCATGTTCCGTACAGAGACTCAAAGCTAACTCGTTTGCTACAAGACTCTTTGGGTGGAAATACTAAAACGGTGATGGTAGCTAACATCTCACCTGCTGACTTTAATTATGAAGAAACGTTATCCACTTTAAGATACGCTTCGAGAGCTAAGAAGATTCAAAACAAACCAAAAGTTAATGAAGATCCAAAAGATGCTATGTTGAAAGCATTCCAAGAAGAAATTAAGAAATTGAAAGAACAATTGGAATTAGCGTCTAGCGGAATGCCTATGCAAGTGGCGCAAGCAATTCCTAATACTCAAACTCCTACTAGTCCAGTCAATCCAGAAAGTGCCCAAGTAAATCCAAACCAGGCTCTCTCGCCAACTATTATTCAACAAGTAGTATCGACCGTGAACGAAGAGAAGCTAAATGAAATCATGAAGCAAAAAGAGGAGGAGAAGCAAAAGATGTTGGAAGAAATGACAGCTAAATCTGCTGAGAGTGAAGAAAAGTTGAACGCAATAGTTCTACAACAAGAAGAGGAGAAAAGAGCTCTACTAGAGAGTATGAAACAGAAAACCGAAGAAGAGAAGAAGATTATAGAACAAGAATTCGCTAACAAGCAACGAGCGTTAGAGGAAGAGCGAGCTAAGATGGAAGAAAACTTACAGAAGAACAACGAAGCTCTGCAACGTCATACGGAGCTGATAGAGCAAGAAAGAAAACGACAGGAGCAACTAGAAAAAGAAAAAGAGGACTTGGCAAAGAAGCTAGAAGAGATGCAAGCACATGTAGTTCGTGGTAAAACGGTAGAGAAACTAGAAGAAGCGAACAAACGACAACAAGAAAAGATGAAGAAACAGAAAGAGGAACTAGCTAGACGGAAAGAAGAGGAAGAAAAAATTAAGAAACAACTCCAAGATAAGAACGATGAACGAGTAGAATTGGAACAACAATACGCTTCGATACAAGATGAGGTTGAAGTTAAAACTAAAAAGCTACAAAAGCTATTTGCAAAGTTCAAAGCAGCTAAAAGCGAAGTACATGACTTGCAAGCAGAGTTCCAACAAGAACGAATGGATTACTTGTACACAATACGCCAGCTCGAACGAGACTTGCGGCTGAAGACCAAGATCATAGATAACTTTGTGCCTCAAGAGGAGGTGAACAAGATAACAAGTAGAGCTACATGGGATGAAGAGAAAGATGAATGGCTGATTGCTCACATTAGTGTGAGTGGGAACAATGTAAAGTCTAGACCACAAAGCTCAAGAAATATGAATGGCTTTGATGGAAATAGATCATTGGGCTCACAGAGTAGCCTTGGCAGGTCTAAACAAGATAACGTAGTATCACTGGAGCTAGAAATGCCGGAAAGAACTACTCAAGACTTTGATGGTGCGTATGATGATGGAGCTTCTCCACCGCCGTCTAACTTAGCGTACGCGTAAGTTCTATATTTAGATTTAGCTAAATGTCACAGCGAAAATGGTAATAGTGTGTACTACTCATACGGTGGTTCAAAGAGTAAGAAATCCTCGAGACCAACTTCTGGAGCACCAACTAAACGACCAAAAACTGCTAGTAAGAAAAACTCTAGCAAGGTTGCGACTGTTGAGAATACAGACGCTCAATACCCATCGTCTAGAGGACTAGTAAAATCTAGGCATTCCTGAACACTTCAATGTCATTAGATGACAATGAACAATTGTACAATTTTTATAAATCTGTAAACGTTGCTATTTATTCTTAGATCCACTTCCATACTCGCCACCAGTCGGTCTTGTGTGACAAGCGACCACGTATGTATGACTCTATCATCGCTGGATCCTTTACTAAGAAAGGCTTCGCAGCATCTACAAAATTTAAATCTGGATTCAATTGTTTCCCTATTCCCTCAACGATAATAGTTCCCAGTACAAGCGTCGTGAAATTACTTTCTACCGACACTTTATACTTTCTACCCAAAGATAAAACCTGTTCTAAAATATTCCCGACTTCAAGTTCTCGTACTGGTGTGATTAACACAGTAGAGATAAGCGAAGACATTTCCTCTTTAAACCCTTTAATACTTTCTGGATCTCTGATAATCTCTTTTGCGTTTCTTGCACGTTCTATCATGAGTGTAGCTGCTCGTTCACCATCTCCTGATGCAACAGCAGCAAACAAGTCCATAAAGTTTACACGATCATGCTCTGATAGTTTGGTGACCAAACCAACATCCAAAACGACCAACTGTGGTTCGTATTTGTTTGTATCTTTTCTCTGGTTCATACGAACCATCAGATTACCAGGATGTAAATCGGCGTGTACAAAATTATCAACTAACATCATTTTCAAGAACATGTTAATACCATATTGTGCAATTTGCTTTTTCAATTCGGGCGAATACTTGATGTGTTCAGTATCTTCCAAATATTCTTCAATATTTGTTCCATGTTCAAACGATTCAATCAACACTTGAGAAGTCGATTTTTCTGGATGTGGTTCTGGGAACCGAATCGTTTCTTGGAATGCAGAAAAATTGGCTTGGAATAGTTTCAAATTTTCACCTTCTACTTTCAAATCTGTTTGTGCTTGCATACTCTTGGAGAATACTTTAATATTATCGGTCAAGTTTAACCAACGCAAAGGAGGATAATACGAAACTAATTTCGTAAAGAATTGCAAAATTGTCAAATCTCTAGCGATGAGTTGTACAACTTTTGGATGACGAATCTTGACTGCACAATAGTTTGAATTTTTCAATTTGGCAACGTATACTTGTGCAATAGCTCCAGAGGCAAGTGGTTCCTTGCTAAAGTGATCAAACATTTCTTCTATGGACAAACCAAATTCTTGTTGTATAATTTGACGCGTTTTACGTAACGAGTGAGCAGGCGCGTGAGTGTGCATCATTGACAAGTAGTGACATAACATATCACCGAATAAATCTCTTCTTGTGCCAGCCCATTGCGCAAGTTTGATAAAACAAGGACCTGCCTATGATTGTTAGTTTTACCGAGTCGTACACGCTTACCGATTGCATGGTTAACGATAAAAATTTACACCAGTTTTCGTACTGTGATGGGAACAAGTAGTGTTGCACTACAAAGAACGCCAATGCAGGTGAGAAAATTAACCCCAAGTGTAACACTCTCATTGTGAGTCTTACAAACCAGTACGTCTTTGAAACAACGTAAATCACACTACAATGGTAAGCATGTATAAAGAATCAAGTACAGTGAAATGGGTGCGGTAATAGGTGGCCGTTTTAGCTCTTCACTCTCGACATCCTCTAGATTCGGTAGATCTTGAATGGTTGTTTTTGTTTCTAGTTCTGCTGTTGCTGACTTTTTTGTGTTGGCGTATGGTGAGAAGAATTCTTTTGATTTTTTGTACATAAAGTATGTCATGATAGATCCTACGACAGTAGATGTAATTATAAACTGTTTTCCATATTTTTGATAATATGTTCGTGCGTATTTTCGCCATTTAGGTTCTTCGTTTTGCGAGTATGTTCGAATAATGGTTAACGGTAACGTGGTTTTTGTGGTTACTATCCACGGTACACTAGCTAGTGTTAAAACGTTGTGTAGGAGTACCCTCTTGTGAGGCTTCTACAAAGCACTCGTTGCATCGTTAACAGTTGCTTGGAAATTCCAAGTTTGCTAACAATACAATTACAAAGAAAGGCAATTGGGAAGAATGTAAACATAATTCTGTACCATTAGTTTGGTATGTTTACTAGTAAGTAAGGAGTGTCTATTTTGTTCTCTTGTTGTGTTATCTTTGACGTCGCTATGTCATAGACGCAAGCATGTGTTTTGTGTCCCATCATGCCCATACTATCACCATAAGAGAAAGCAATTGCATTCGTTTCAGGAACCAAAGTAGCTGCAAAAGGTGTGGCCGATGCAGAGCTCTGCTCCACTCGTGTATCCTTGATTACCTTTCCATCTAGTCCTAATTGCAAGATGCTAATCGTCTGTGATTCTGGAAAGTTATTGTTCCAGTACAGGCTATATAGATTACCATTGTAGCTAATCAAATTGTTCAATAGTGGAAGATGATGGACAGAGCCCGCTTTCTTAACAAGCATAGATTTGACGTCGATACTGTATAAGTCGTTTGCCTTGTCTTCTTGGGTTGTTGTGAAATAAATCTGATCTCCAGCAGCTACGTTAGCAGTACCTAATCTTCCGTATCTTGTCAAGTCGGCAATCTTTTCAATAGTTAGTTTTTGTTTATCAATACTAAGCAATGTGGATTGGTTACTATCTTGTGACATAGCGAGTGCGAACAAACTATCTCCGATCGTGTGAATACTTAAGAATTCAACATTATAAAACGGACCTTGTGCAGTTTCGTTTGCTATTATTTCATGGCGTAAAATGCATCCTGTTGCTTTTCGTGGCGGATAGGTTCTCCAAGTCACTGTAGTGTTGACAAGTTCCAAACTTGCTCATGTCACATTTCTCACATTTCGCCGCAAGACAGCAGACATGAGTATAAATTGAGCGCACGCAAGAAAACCAAACAAACCCCTCACAAAATATGCGCGTCATCGTCTTAGCCCTCCTCGCAGCAATCATGACTGTCTGCTTTGCCTACAGATGCTCTGTACCAGCCGCTGGTCGCTCATACGGTGAATCAACAGAATGTGTAGCACTAGTTAAGTATGCATGTGGTGCCCCAAGAACCACTAACTGGAGACAAGGTGCCAAGGTCAAGGGTGCGTCCATCGCATACGGAACCGCAATTGCAACATTCAGTGGAGGAAGATACTCAGGACATGGTGCCATTTATCTCGGACAAAACAGCGTCGGTATTCAAGTGTTTGACCAATGGAACGGACATGCTGCATCACCAAGAACTATCAGATGGAACGGCTCTGGTGTTGTTAACAATGGTAACGCATATTACATTGTCCAATAAGCTATATCGTGGAACGGTTAATAACTGAGTTCTATGCCATAAACAATGCTCATCCACGTTCAAATTAGTGTTTACATTTTATGCACAGCCAATTTAGTATGCGCTTCGAGTGTACGTAGCCTGAATATAGTACCTAAGTACGCATTCTCCAATCACACCAACATAGAAAGCCTCTTTTCTATCTCCGTAGTAAATATCTTTACGATTATATCCCTCACATATTACTTCTCCATTCAATGTTGAAGCACATGTAAGTACGTGCATTATAAGTTTCTTAGCGTCCTCAGATATACCACCTGCATATTGCAGTTCACTAACAAACTTTTCATGAAAGAACCTACTTCCTAATGTCTTAAAGCTCCAAGAACTAATATGTCGTGGTTGTACAGACGAAACTAATTTTGCTGGTACTAGTTCTAAAGAGTATTTGTAGTCCTCTGTACTATCGTATTCATCATTATAATATCCCCAATTTAAGGAAGGCAGACTCTCCAGTATATTTTTATATCTGGTCCCTAACTCTCGCGGTATATACTTGTGCCAATTCTTACACACTCGCCGGCAGTTAAGTAGGGTAGATTCAGGAAGAAAAATAAATATTTTGATTGCAATCAAATGCCCAGGTAATATTGCATCATGCAGTTCTTCTTTTGGTCTTCTCTGTGCATATTCGAAAAACAAACCCAACCTTTGTTGCGATGACATACTTTGGGTATACATCCCAACCTGTTGTAACACCTCAAACTTTTGTGTGAAGATTGAACATGACACAGAAGAAGTACAACAACGCTCGTCCTGACTCAAAACAGCCAAAAGACAAAAAGAAGGGAAAGAGACCGCAACTTCACGAAATCATACAAAATCAAAAGAACATAAAACACGCAAAGAAAGAACAAAAAGAAAAGCAAGAAAAGGAACAAATACGCAGAGAGAATTTCACAAAGATAGATGAAGAACAAGTGGAAGCTACGTTTGAAAATATGTTCGATCAAATGCGCGATATTGCCAAGAAACGAGTAATTAAATTTACAATCGATTTAACACAGTTTTAGAAAACTGAATCAACAAAAGATGACGATATTTACATGGAAGAAACAGACCAACCTCTAGTAGATACAGAAAAACAACGAAAAATCATGGCACTAGTTCTCAAAAACGAACAAGAGCGAAGACAATACGCATTAGAAAATCCAATAGACGAAAAAGATGTTAAAAAGAACAAAAAGAAGACAAAATATGGCGTTTATTGCGAGTATGTTGGCGTTGGTGAATATGGAATGCGTGAAGCAGTCGCACAGATATGTATCGCTTCTGATGATGGAAAAATCGTTTACCAACATTACATCAAAACAAGTGAACCTATAACAGACTATCGTGACAAGAAACCAAATGATTTTCTACATGGTGTAACACTCAACAAAGCAAAACAAGACATTGAAGCGTTGGAAGTACATTTAGGAGTTATCATTGGTCTACATATTGCACGAGATATTTCCATCCTTTTCACCAAAGGCGCGACACCTCTTCTGGATCAAATCCGTGATGTATCATTATACGATCCAATCGAAAAACGACAAACAAAATCAACACCAAAACCAAAACGAGATGGCGATGACGCCGAATTGCAACATCTTGGAACGCGTTACATTGGTTTGGAAAAGAACGCACTCAAGACGATCTCATCGAAAGCAAAAGCTGTACTACGAATCTACAAATCTTTTGAAAAAGAATACGACTCGTTTTTCCACTCTCCTGATGGCAAACGTATCGTTGCGGAAAGTAAAGTGATCCCTGCTCCAGTTGCGACTCATAAAAGGAAACAGCCAGTTGATAGACGTGCAGAACTTGAAGCCAAAGTGAACGTGAGGAAGACACTAGATGATCAAATCGATTTGTTGATGAGACAAATCAAGAAGGGAGACTCGTTTTAGAGCTCAACCATGAAGAAACAAAATGGACCGTCGTTGTCGAAACAAGAACAACGCGTACAGTATATGAAACCACTTAGCAGTGAATCAGGACTGCAGATTAAAAAGAAAAATATTCCAAAAACGGCACCTACTAAGAGTATTGCGAATCCGATACAAAATGTATTTATTGTTTTTGATGCTTATTCGCAGCCCTCATTTATTAAAAACCCAACATTGTGGAATGCTGTTGCTATGCAGCAAGAGATGGCGAAAAGTTATAATTTGGAAGCGAAAAAGAAGGGAAATAGGAGAACTAATTTATCACTAGGTATGATTCATAAATTGAGTGTGACATTGTAGCTCAGAAACTAGGACTTGCTCCAAAACCAGAACCTCCATTGACGAAAGATGATTGGAAACAAGTCGAAGCAAAAGCTCGCGAAAGAAAACAACATTTAGACCCATGTCCAATCTGCGTAGAGGATTTCAATGTTACCGACAAACAAGTCATTCTCAATTGTTCTCATGTATTTCATTGGGATTGTTTACGATCTTTTGAAAAGTTTGCTCAGGTTCGGTGTTGTCCTCTATGTCGCAAGGAAGATTATCAGAAACTTGCAACAACGGATGGAAAGATGATGATACAAGAACGTGCAGCTGTTAGGATACAGAAAACTTGGCGTGGATACATAACTAGGAAATTGCACCGAAAAGTATTATTAGATCTTAACCCAGAGAAAAAGAAAGGGTATTACGCCAAGCGGCTAGCAGATCTTACTGAAAGATGGACAAAATACGAACGGTATGATACGAAAAAGCTGAACGGATTTTTAGATGGAATAGACGACTCCGTGAAGATAGCTCGACTTAGCTATTTTAACGAAGATGACTGGGCCAATGCTCGGAAACAAGCATTATCTAGAGGTGATTTAGAGTGTTCCATTTGTTTGGGAGAGATCAATCTGGCTAAGAGTAACTCTAAGGACTGTATTGTGACAAACTGTAGTCACGTTTTCCATAACGTTTGTATTCAGTCATTTGAGAAGTTTGGATTACTTGGAGCTCACCCGATATGTCCTGTTTGCCGTTCTTTTTACATTAAATCCCACTTACTTTCCTAGTAACTACTCTAAATTCAATCACAAACTCCTCAACGACTTTACGCGGTAGAGACAATACGATGCACATCACTATGGAACTAGAGGAAGCTATCGTTCGTAACGACTACTCTGCTGTAGAAAAGAACTTAGCTAAATCTTCTACAGACAGCAACTCTTGTCTTAATATTGTTCACCTAGCTATTTCAAAAGGTGACTACACTACAGCGGAAATAGTAATCAATTCCAATCGATGCAACATTGACGATAACTTTGATGCCGATGGGTACACACCGCTCATTCTCGCTACTATAATGAGCAAATCAGATATTGTTGGACTTTTGATTTCGAAAAAAGTCTCATTAGATAGACAATGTATCTCTGAGCCATACGTGGGATACACAGCTCTTCATTTTGCAACAGCTGACCTTACTGCTGAAAAGATTGCTGAAATGTTGATAGCAGCTGGCGCTAGCTTAGAAATTAAAAATGAACAGGGAGAGACTCCACTACATATTGCAGCGAAACGCGGAAACGTAGACGTAGGAGAGAACCTATTAATTAACAAAGCCAACGTGAACGTAACGGCCAAATCTGGTATCACACCACTCATGATGGCATGCATTATGCCACATTTCCCTTTTGTGAGCATGCTAGCCCAAGCACCCGGCATTAATGTTAATGCTGCAGATGATATGGGCGATACCGCTCTTCACTACTCTTTCATGTGTCAACTACAAAGAGCATTCTTACCCGATGGAATCGAAGTATCACATGAACACGAAGCAGTAGCTTACCGACTCGTACGAGTATTTCCCAACTTGGATTTAAACAAAAAGAGCAAAGATGGTCACAATGGTATCAAATTTGCAAGTCCAGATATGCAAACCATTCTCAAGGGCGTGCACAGATCACCACATAAATACCCAGATACATTGAACGAGTTGCTAGAGTCTACTCGTCACTCAGATTTGTCAAATGCAGTAAGAAATATCAATTCTGGTCGTTCATCAACACCATCGGCAGCAGCAGGCTGTCCATTCATGAAAAAGAGAGGAGACACTCCAGCATCGCCAAACGTTGCAAAGTCTACTGGAAAGTGTCCTATTCCCCACCATGATAAGATTGGATTCTTACTCGACAAAACCTTTTGGATCTATTTGCTCATACTAGTCGCTGCAGTTGTGATTGCCAGAAAAGTATGATTAAATAGTTTTTATACAGTTAATTGGTCTCCATCTTTTGTTGATCTATCAAACCAGGGAACCAGTATTGCGTACCGCTTGGCCCTTGTTCATCAACCCATGCGAAACCTTCTTGCATGAGAAGAATCTAAATTGTTAAAAAAAGTTCAAGAACATACCAAAGCTTGGTCGACGCGATCTGCAGTCCATGATAATTCTTTGCATATTTCGTTCCGCGTTAGTCCGTTATGTTGTTGTGCGATAGCCAAAATAGAAGTGTGATCGCTACTTAGTTCGCAAGGAACACTTTGAATATAATACTTGCCTCCAACCATTAATAGTTCGAAACCGTTTCCAAGTGTTTTGATATTACGAATGGATTGTTTTACATCGTCTGAAGTGATCTCTTGTGCTCCTTGTTTGAATTTGTTACGCACTCGATTTACGCGTTCTACAACTTCATACAGTTCCATCAGTCCTCCGTTTTGGTTACGTGTTTTGATACATATTTCTATTATTTGTACTGCTAGTTCGTAATAAAAATCTCCAACACCCAACAACTCTGCCCAAAAACCTTTGCTTGCTAAAATATAAGTAAAAATAAGATGCAAAATGCCATACAAGCAAGTGGATCTACTCCTATCTTCACGCACATTTGTGAAAAACGATGTCTAAACTCTGGATTCTTGTTGATATCTTTTTTATGCTTTCTCGCAAACTCCTCTAGACTTTCGCGAAAGAACTTCAAACGTTCTTGCATTTGTGCCATTCTTACACCTTCTACATCTGCTCCCTTTTCTTTAAACTTTTCGTTACGTTGTTTTGCGGCTTGTAGACCACCCATACCAACAGGTCGCCTCATGTTTGCGTCAAGTTGTTCGAGAATTACAAAGAATACAAAATAAGACGACTTTCGGAATGATGGCGGCAACTCTCACTTCGTGAACGTTACGTCGAAAATATAGAAAACTTACATGTACTTGGTTCGTAATCTTGTAGAGCCTTCTGGCACAAGAAGCCGAAGACCATCTCCAAAAGATTGTATGCAAGTATGTTGGGAGCATGAGTAAGTGAACCACTATTCTTTATCCTTACTCATAGTAGTTGGAAACGACAAGGCCAAGTCACGAAATGTGAGAAAAGTAATTTTATGCATAACATCTATGGCGTAATAATCAAACATCAACGCAACTGTGCTCCTCTATATGATGCGTTCATGCTCTTACCTCAAGTGCGCTTTTGATGAACACAGAGTTTTTGGCGCCAAATAATGACGTTTCGAAAAAAATTTCTTGGACAGCAACACTTCGACAAACGTACAGCACATCGTTCACATCGCTATGTGCCATAACCCACAACACGAATTAAACGAAAGCCCAGAGCGAGTATGTTGCTAGCAACTGGTCAGCTTAACTTCAGGGGCATATCTCTAGCACTACTGAAACGTTTCACAACAAGTTACAACTTTTCCAAAACAGAGAACGCACAAACAACGTTGATACTCACACGTGGGTATGCATTAACAAAGCAAACATACAACACGTTAAACATGCAGAGGTACACAAGTGAGCTATTCGCAGATAACGTAGCTACAAGCACCAATGACAAACCCATTTGTAAATTTAGAACAACATCCAATCTACTAGATGAATCTAGTATCAACCATTTTCTTTTTTACTGTGCCAATCAATTTGTTAGTGCAAACTACTTGTGAACCTTCACTGTAGACAAAGTTAAATTTCCAAAATCGGTCAACAG
>JAESGV010000586.1_pt1 | contig 15977 bp, 11 predicted proteins | sample 9269781 | NCBI WGS metagenome assembly JAESGV01 (sample SAMN15741586, study PRJNA653496) | algae metagenome | isolation source: Tildeniella torsiva UHER 1998/13D and co-occurring heterotrophs from... | place: Slovakia: Slovak Paradise National Park, Hrabusice, Kosice Region | collected 2000-01-01 | reverse complement strand
TACAATCAACACAACATAACGTAGGAGAGTTGACCAATCAACCTGTAACTGATACTATTTACATTGCTGGTAACTTTTCTATTTAATTTGTATATTTAATATTTGTAAACGAACATTATTGAACGATATTTTGCTCTTTTAGAAAATCCAGTTGATGAAGATGATGATGATATGGGAGAGCAAATGGCTGTGGCTAGACCTCGCCAAATTGTCACCACTCAACGGACTCAAACTCAAGAGAAAGTAAACTCTCCTATGGAAGAAGATGCAGTAACTGTGCCACGTCCAGAAATTCTACCTGCATTGTTGAACCTAGATAGACAACGCATGTACGATTTGCAAGCGGATTTGTTTGAGTCAGATGACGAGGAGGATCTCGGTATGTCTTTTTCACACGTTTAACTCTTGTAGATGAGGAAGATGAACGAGTAAGAAAAGTTCGTCGACTTGTGGAGCCTTTATCCATTCGCGACAACTCGTCCCTTGCCCAACAACAACGTAGTCGTAAGCAACCACCAAGAGTGTTCAAATCACTTTCACAAAGTATGATATTTTAACACGGTACTAACAATGTAGCAACATCTGTATCTCTTGTGGCAAAACCAGAACCAACTCGTGCAAAACTAAAGCAACAAAGAAATCCACTCCACAAAGTGAACATTATTCAACCATTGAACAACACCGTTGCTGACACAAGAGCAATGGAACCAAGATATAAATTTGGAAGAAGTTTCAGAGTCGGATGGACACACGATGGAAAACTAGTCGTTCCATCGTTTGTTATCAAACCACAAGAACGCATGTCAAGATTGTCCATTGTCAAAGTTGATTGCCCAGTCGGTGACCATAGATTGTTAGAAACTGCAATGGACAATTCCGAGACTATTTTCTACGAGAGAATCTTAACTCCAACTATTGTTCTAGAGGACAAAAAAGTTAAGAACGCAGTTGATGCCTACGTTGAAGCCAGTTCCGATCCATACCAACACAGCGTTTGGACTTTGGTTCGTGCTTTGTTCTTCTCAAGTAGTCCCAAGAAGGATCTAATGGACTGGGTAAGCGCACAAGTCCAACCACTACTTTCTAAAGAAGAGGTGATCCTAAGCAGGTTGGAACGCAGAGTATTCTATGCTTTGGCAACACACAATATTGAAGAAGCGCAATATCTTGCTGCTCAAAACAAGGACTATAGATTGGCAACCATCATTACACAAGTTGGAAACCCACAAGCAACTCATGACTTGAAAAATCAAATTCGCGAGTGGGAAAGCCAAGATGCGTTCCAAAATATTAACGAAGATCGTTTGCGAGTATACAAGTAAGTATTTCACACAATTATTCTTACCATTTAGATTGTTATCTGGTAACATTGAAGCAGCCTGTGACAAATCGTTGCACTGGTTACATCACTTTGGACTGTATTTGTGGTATGGTCCACCAGAACAAACAGTTTCTAGTGCAGTAGCAGCATTTGAAAGTTCATGGCAGAGAAAGATTGCAAATACTCCATTTGCGCCAAAACAAGACAAACGTGAACACTTTTTGGATTTGAGATACTATTTACTTAAAATGCAATCCTTGTTCGAGACTCACGAGATGAAAAAGTTGAACTCTTCACCAACTCCACTTCACACAATTCTCGATCCTAGAAACTATTCGGACTCATTACTCGACGTCGAGTTGGCATGGCACTTGTACACTGTACTGTTAAAAGTTGGTTTCCCAGCAAGTCACCAGTTACGACAATTCATTCACACAAACTATGCCTCTCAACTACTCATGAATAGAGATTTTGCATATGCACTCTTTGCCATGTTGCATAGTGAGACTTCACCACCACATGATAAACTTGATGAAACAGCAGCAAGAATTAAGAAAATATTACGTAGTTTGCGTGACATGGCTCTAGAAGATATCGTAATGCACTCTGACTTTAAAGAAGATTTGGAGATGATGGGTATTCCAAAACTGTGGTTACATAAAGCACTTGCTCTAGAGTGTGCATACAAGGGTCAAGTAAAGGAACGAGTACGACAGTTGATTGCATGCAAGACTGAGTCAGAAGAGAGCTTGGCACATGAAATAATTGTCAAAAACCTTATCAATGATGCAATTTTGAACGATGACAAGGAAACACTTTCATTGTTAGCCACATTGAAGGGCAAGGGTATTCCAAATTGGGGTGTTCTTGGAGGAGTGTACTTGGAGTACACTGAACTACTAGCAAAGGCAATAGATGTTGACGAAACAGAAGATTTTTCGAAATTGGTACGACTACGTGATGATTGTCAAAACGTAGCAGAACAAGTCGCAGAACTTTCAGACAGCTTGCCATTACCAGTTTCATCACTGTCATCAGCAACTATCTCACACATGTCATCGAAAGTAGCTGATATCTTGCTAACAATCGAGAACAGATTAGATGAACAAGATCCATCAACGGAAAGAGCAGAACCTATGGAAGCTGATTCAGTAATGATCGGAACTCAATTTGCTCGCATGCCACTCACAACAAGTGCACGCTTAGCACTAGTACACCAACTATGTATGAACCACTTACGCAAAAGCCAAGAATTAACAATGCTTTTGGAATAAGCGTTGCCGCCAAGAATAAAGTCAACGCGCCAAATATTTAAATTTTGTTCACTTGTAACGGTTTTTTCGATGTCTGACGATGAAGTGGAGGGACCAGCGATAGATGACATACCAAACAATGCTGGGTTAGTAGCCTACTACAAAGACAAGATTGGTAAGCCTTTGTGAACAACATTGTTAAATATGAAAGAACATAATGAAAAAGAAATGCAAGAGTATCTAGCTAAAATCGATGAGATCTCATTATCGTACAAGAAGCAACACGATGTAGAGTGGGAGCTACGGAGACGAGAATCCGAAATTCAAGCATTACAGGAAGCACTTAGTAATGCTCAATTATACATATTCGATGAGCGAGAACGATCTATAAAACTACAACACGAGAACGATTTGTTACGAATACAAGAGTTGGAAGATCGTCGAAAGATTCGAGACCTATTGTCATTAACACAACCAGTCGCTCAAGAGGTTACCTACTTCAAAGATTGTCGTCCAGATCAACTCACAAAGCATGTCATGTTAAATAGAACGGTGAAAAAGCCATTCACCCATCCAAAATCGAAACCAAATACTGAAATCAAAGGAGGTGAAATTTGCATCGAAGAACAGGGCGAGAGTGAATCCACTGTACCAGAAACGATACCAGTGTCGACACCGAAGCCTGCAACAAAAACAACTAGTAAACCATCTCCACCAAATCAAACACAATCAACATCTGGAAGGATACTACGGACTGTGTTCATGCCCAATGAAAAGACAGATTCCCTAGTGTTACAAATCGAAGCATTACAAACGCATATCGAAGAATCTGAGCGACTTTGGGCAGAGAAAGAAAAGGTGTTGCTAGAAGAGAGAAAAGTTCGAGTAGATGAGGAAAATGCACGAGCAGAAAGTGATCGTGCAACTATTACCAAATTACAATCAGAACTTCATCGAGTTACTAATCTGAATATGAAAACGACAAGAGAATACTTTGTACTTTCTCACAACTTCCGAATTAACAGTCGAAAACAACGAGAAGATGTTGAAATTGCAAAAATGGAGACTGCCACGTTGCAAAGTGCAATAGAAAATATGAAAAAGAAGTCTAAGAAAGATGCTAAAATGTTAGTTGATTCCGCTAGGGAACAAGGAGAAGAATTTGCAAAGCATTTTCGGCAGCAGACCATGTTACGGGAAAATGATCTTTTAGCATTGCAAGATGAGATGGTGGTGAACAAAGAAAACTATGAGAGTAAGATACAGGACTTACAGAAACGGTATAATAAGTTAAACAAGAGCTATAAAGAGTTGACGCAGCGAAGAGCTGTTGATTTGGAAGGATTTAATACAGATGTTGCAAACTTGAGAAGATTTGCGAAGAATCTAGAGTCAAAGCTGCATAGATGCGTAGCGTTACACATTCCACCCCAATCGTATTCCGATGTTGATAGTTTCCAACATGACCAAAATGAACTACGACTTCACTTGCAAACCCTGAAAAAGAGAATTAAAAAGGTAGATAAGCAAGTGAAACGGTGTTCTGTGAGCACGTGTAACAGAGAGGATGTGTAGTAAAGACTCTTGTAACAACCAAACAAAAACTGTTTTTGAGACGAGCATGACGAAGTTTCTCTTTACGCAAAAAGTCTGCGTGCGATAAATACATTTTATTACGAGTGTCAGCGTGTGAATATTTAGGCGTTGACACAAGAACATTTAAAAAGCGATACTTCTTGCATAACAACATCACGAACGTCAAAAAAGTGCAAAAAATTTCACAATCACATGCGAGCGATATTTTGTTGGCAGGAGTGTTATTGCTGTATTTGGGTATGAATACTTGCACACCTTTGTAAATCGATCCGTGCAAAGACGAAATAGGAGTAATATGAAGGACTACGCAGTTTGATCGCGACCCCTTTGAATTATGAAGGTTGACGTGAGGTTGGTATTAATAGCTTAGACTGCAAGGATCTGTCAAACAAAAAAGCCCACAACCATGACACTCAGTGATACAAAAGCTCAAGACGAGCGTGCCTTATCAGAGACAGAACAACAAGACGCTAACGAAGCAGAACAAGCCCTAACAAAGCTTCTCAAGCATCCACCATGCCTCGAGAGAACAGTAATTGCCTTGTACTATACCAGTGTTCTATTAAGATTGGAACGTGAGACTATAACAATTGGAGACAAAACAATGGAGTTGAGAGCGTACATGATCGACGAATTAACAGCAACATTGCAATTATCGAATGACGAACAAAATGAGTTACTAGATTCCAAACGATTCATCGATCAGAAGAACTTCAAGGACGCGGTCAGCACTCTTTGGGACCTCTTGAAGCGTGTTCGACCATTTGATGTCCAAGAAATGTTGACACTTCTCGAATTGTCCGTCGCTTCGGCTGAACAGTTGCGAGACAAGGATATTGTATTGTTACTTGGCATGACGGGATCAGGAAAAAGTTCATTGTTACACAAGGTCGCCGGATCTACATTTGAAAAAGTTCAAGGAAGCAACCACATCAAACCAACAAATATCACGAACCCACTACTCACTTCGGTAGCGACTTCGAACTCTTTACGTTCAGTGACTCGGTTCCTTACTGCAATTCCCATCAAACGCCACAACAAGACGTACTATTTTGTCGATCCGCCAGGATTCGGAGACACTGCCGGCAATGAACTCGATGTAGCAAACATTGTTGGAATCATTCATGCCATCAAAATATGCAAGAGCGTCAGACCAGTACTGCTTGTCGCAAATCAACAATTGTCACGAATTACAACAACATCACTGCTCTCCATGCTTACGACAATTAGTAACATGATTCCTCGAATCGCAGAGCATCTCAACTCGTTCACCTACGTGTTCACTCATTTCACCGAAGAGACAAAACAAACTCTTCCTGCAACCTTGAGGTGTGTGAGTGAAACTATCGATACTGATTGCGAGGCAGTACGTGAGATAATCGATAGCATGGTTGTAAGCACAAGAATTGGAGCGTTAGTAGTTGATTTGATCAATGACGAGCCAGAAACGATTGTCAGCATACTCACAAGTCGTGCACCAATTCAATACCCAAACGAAGTGTTCGAACGTGCTATTTCCAACACGGCACAGACGGCTATCAACGAACAGATAAGAAAGAATCAATTACAGATCATGGCATACATTGAATCAGGAAGATTCGACTACATTCACTACAAATTGAAAGAGATGAAACAATTGCATAAGCTATTGGAGCAAGATTTTATCGCAAAGATTATTGACGAGTGTGCAAAGCAGGTGAAGATCAAAGTTATTGAAGCGTATAGTTCGGCTAGCAAGAGTATAAGAGATACAGTCGACCGTAACAATACACTTGTCGCGGAAGACATGGTTAAATTTAAACAAGTAGTTGACTACATTCGAAATGCAGAACAGGTTAGAGAACACTTGGATGAGACTGTCACTGCAGATTCACTTTTACAAGTTGTAGTTGAGATCGGTACTACACTTGCTACGTTTGTCGAAACAAGCGACCTAAAAGACTCGTTGATGAAGGTCAAACTCGACAATTTGTTGTTAATTTCACAATACTTTGAATTGATGGACGGATATAAACGAGCGCAATCTTCCATTGCAGAAAAGTTGGAACTAGTCGAGTATCGGGCCAGTGAGAATGTCACGAAATACATGTTCGACGAATATGCCAAAGATATGAGCTTCATCAAATCTGGATTGACAAACCTAGAAGGTCACATTCGTACAGAGACGCTCAATGAGTCACTCGACAAGCTTCGCACTACTTTTGCTTCATCACTAGACGGTATTCTGAGAAAATTGACGTATTTGGTCGAGAGTCCTGGAGATAACGCCGACGAACTAGTAGAGTTAGATAACATCATGATGTCAATGCAAAAATCGATACACCTACTCAATCACTTTGACTCGAGTACCATCGAAGAATATGTGAACAACTTTTCGGAGATTACTACAAAAGCATTCAACAACTTCAAAGTGCAGATCGAATCAGCTCTTGCCAATGTAAATACAGAGTTCGCGTCTGCTTTCGAGGTATCCAAGAGACTCGTACATCACGCTCAAGTTTTGTCGAACCTGAAGACCATCGATTCGTTCGTTTCTAAGCAATACTTTGCTCTAATTGAACAACATTGCAACGGATTAGCGTTTGCTAGACGCTCTATTGGACCTGTTCTTTCACAGTTGCGAAGTGCTCCTGCGTTAACGGATGAAGAAGACTACGTCACTAAACGTGTTGACTACATTGACATTGCGCAACAAGTTTTAACTCTAAGAAACGCTGAATGGTTGAAAGAGTTTAGACAAGGCGTGTACGAGTCGAATTTGCAAGATGTTGAATCACAACTTGTCGACCACTTCAAGGACCTCCACTCTGATTTGCTCGTTATGTCTCTCGATTTGGAAGATCCAGATAGAATCAGGAGAGCGAGTAGAGCACTCGAGCAGTTCAACAATCGTCACATTAGCGCTATGCTAAATATTCTTCCAAGAGCAAAAGAAGAGTGCGAAAAAATGATCGCAACTTATCAAACAAAGGTCAACAGTTCATTGACGCTTGTACAACACATGTGCGAGGTCAAAGAAGGCGCTGAGACGACTAGGTTTGATTTTCAAATCTCTGCTGCGCAAAAAGTACACAAGCTTCTCGTGTACTGTATGGATTCACAACTAAACCGAGAGAACGCGAACAAAGTCCGTGTAGTTTTCGAACGATACTTGAGACTGTTTGCAGCAGCCATCGACAATGAAGTGGCATCAGCATCTGACGCTATTTCACAAAGTAATGTTGCTGACAAGACAATAATGGCCCAAGCACAGAAACTCGCCAAGCATCTCAAGCTGCTCCGCGACTTAAGTAATCCCAATTACGCTCTCAAAAGCTTCTTTTCTGTAACTCGTGAACAAATAATCGAACGTTTTGAACTTCAGTGGTACGAGTTGCAATCACATATGGACGACCAGTATCATTCTGGAATGCAACATGAACTCAAAAAGTTGATCAAAATTGCTAGATGGATTGGATACGCAGTTGATGACCATATCTCGTTCAAGTATGACAAACTTGTTGAGCAATACCGAGATAATCTTACCAAGCAAGCTGCATTGGTCAACTCTGACTTGGTGGAGTCTATCAAGTCTCACAAATATCTTCAAGTCGCAAACAGGTTGAGTGTTCTAAAACGCGATACTGAAAGCACAAATGATTATGAAAACATGAAACAGATGCTGCAAACGTCTCTGCTTGGTTACATCGTTAATGTCACGGCCGACGCAGCGTCATTGCACTCAAGCGAGAAGTTACAGACTGATGTTCGTCCTATTATTGAGTGTTTGAATAACTTAAGTTCTGCCGAGCAAAACGTTGCTGGATTCTTAGATGGATTGGCACGTGAAGAGCTTGTACACGTTGTAGAACGCGTCAAATCGATCATTGACTCTATTATTGTAGCATCTCTAGATGAAATCGACAAAAAGATGGAAAACACAGAGTTTCAAGAAGCAAACCAGCGCGCAGGAGAGCTCAAAGTTGTTTTACAGCTACTTGGTACTTACTGCGTTGTTACTACTGCAGATAGAATTAACGGCTTACATCAAAAGTTGGATATAGAGTTCAGGAGCATCATTGTTCGGTACTCTAATATGCCAGTTTCTGCATACAAACAAAATCCACCACGAGAAGTTATCGAAAAGTTAAATTGTATGAGCCGCAGATCAGAGAGTGAAAAGATTGAAGAAGCGATTCGACAAAGGTTTAGAAGTGAAATCGAAAAGGCAAAGTGCTCAGACAACTCTGAGAGATCTCTACGTCAACTAGAGTTTTATCTATCAACACTACCAGAGCATGTCAGTGAAACGTTACAAATGGGTATTGATACAACCAGAGAAGAACTGAAAAATATTCAAGATATGCACTATAACGATATTGGCGCTGCACTCTCAGAAAACAATTTAGATTTCGCGAAGAAGCTTATTGATCCAAAGATAAGAGGATCAGCGCTAACGAGAAATCTACTATTATCGAAACTTCAAGAGAAGAAGTTTGCTTTCGATGTTTCATTTGACAAACTCACTAAAGATTGGAATACAACTGAAGGCACGCCCACCAAAGAGGTACAAACAAGAGCAGAAGTTGCTTTGATGGACTTGCTTCATTTACATAATTTCCAAGAAGCATTTGACTGGCTCTCCGATGCACGTTCAGTATACAAGATTGCCGAAAAGCAATTCACAGAGTTTATGGACGCTGTTTATCGACGTCTATTGCAACTCAAGGAGGTAGCAGATAGCCTTACGTTACCAGATGATACACTTGTGCAATTTGAACGCTCTATGGAGTTCATGGATTCATTAGTTGCCATCTCTCAAGATCGCAACTATATCGGTCAACTGCTTCTCACTGCTCAAGATATTGAGAAGATCGAAATCATGTATGCAGAACTTGCTAAATTATTCGTTCAGTTCCAAGTGCAATGCCAACTCGCTATCGAGCAACACAAAGTCATGGATATCAAATACACCGTGAACAGACTCAAGAAGTGGGAAGTTTTACGCTTAAGAGTAGAGAAAAAGATTGAACTGTACAAAATTCCTCGCGAGGAGCCATTCAGAACAGTTGGAGAGTTAACTGCTTTGTTGTCAAACACGTATCGACAAATTTGTAACGATCTAAGAAACGTTGATCTCATGAACGAATTCACCAAGCACGGAGAGAGCAAATGCAATGCTTTCTTTGAAACTCTAAACGCTAACATCAAACATGTTAGGTCAGCCAAAGAAATTCATGAGTTGATGGATTCAGACATTGATGCTAGTTCGCTAGATATACTATGCGTAGAGAGCTTGCGAAACCAAGTTAATTCACTCTATGAAGATGTTGTGAAGCGATTATGCTCTGCTTCACTTGAACAAGAAGATTTTGACATTATTAATCAAGTCAACAACATTCTTCAAGCTTTCGAAAAGTACATTTCCAAGTTTTATAATGTGTTGTCACATAGCAACGATTTACACACTAAGCTTATGGACACCGTCACTGAACACGTTGTAACAATTCAAAACAATGTTTCCGATGCTAAAATTGTTGCTCCAGCACTGATCAAGCTACAAGCAATATTTGAGAACTTAGTTGTACTCAAAGAGCAAGTATCTTCAAGAATTAACAACGTGTTACAATATTATCAACGTGCAAACGATAATCCAAACGCTTTGGCAGTACTACATCAACTTTTAAATCAAGACAAGCGATATGGACAAGCTATCGTTGCAGAGCGTGCATGCTTCAAGGGTGCTTCCATTTCTGATCATCGTTCCAAGACTATGAAACAAGATATTCACTATGTGATTGGCAAAGATGGAAATACTCAACAATATCGACTTTCAGGAAAAGGTGTTAACATCTGCTACCAGAAGGTATCTTCACGGTACAGAACGTTTGATGAGGAAGTCAAGAAGAATCTAGACAAGTATCTAGCTCCTGATACTCCTCGTTTACCAGAGCTAATCAACTCGATCAAGTACGAAACTAACAAAGTTGTACAATACAAGAACGGATCAGTGGTTTGGAACAGTGCACTCAAGAACTTTATTCCAAAGCTGTTGGCAGGAATCTTCTCAGTATGGACACTCAAGAACTCTCAATACTACTTTGATGCACTCGATACCAAGGAGAACTATCTACTAACGGCACATGCTGTTCAAGTAGTTTCAATTTTCCGTTTATTCTCAGTCGTAGACAAAGATGACGAACAATCAAGAAGCGTCTGGTCCATGTTGTTTGGCGGAAGCAATCACAATGCAAACAATAATCGTTTACTTAACAATTTGGTTCAAATTGGAACAGGAGAAGGAAAGAGTGTTATATTGGCAGCAACATCTATCATTCTAGCGTTGGTTGGATATGATGTTTCATGTGCTTGCTATAGTGAATACCTATCCAAACGAGACTATGATGAATTCGTTTCGTTGTTTGAAGCGTTTAATGTGTCTGGTCATATTCACTATGGAACGTTTAGTAACCTATGCGAAGCTGTGATTAACGAGAATGGTAACGTACGTGAATTGGTTCGCAAATTTATTCTTGGCGATCGAGCAAGTATCAAGCCACGTACAAACACCCGCAAAAAGGTACTTCTAATCGATGAAGTAGATGTATTCTTTAGCCAGAGCTTTTATGGAAAACGTTACAACCCTGCCACTGTACTCAAAGATCCAACAATCACAGCTCTGATTAATCGCATTTGGGATGAACGAAGCCTCAGTGGCGACAAGTACAAACGATTGAACGATATCAAACAAACTCAAGAGTACAAAGACTGTTGTTCAAAACTTGGAGAATGGAGCTTCTTGGTTGAAGAATCAGTACATGATATGTTGACTGATTTGGACTCATTTGAGAACCATGGTTATACAATCCAAGAAGGAAAGATTGCTTATGCTGAGCAAGATGGCTACACTGTCAAGACAGCGATTGGTTTCAAAACCCTCTTCGCGTACTACTACGAAACAGAACTAGGTCGTATCACACGTTCTACACTTGAAGAGAATATTGGTATTCTTGTAAGCTGTGGAAATCTTTCATACGCCGAAATTCCAAAAGAATTTGAGTACATCATGGGAGTAACAGGAACATTGGATACTCTAAGTCAACCAGAGTTGGACATCATCGAGAACAGCTATGCCATTCGCAAACATACCTACACACCATCAGTATTTGGCGACAACAATCGTGTCTTTTATCCAGACAGAGATATCAAGATCGAAAATATTGACAACTACTATAACAGAATTGTCGAGCAAATCACAAACGGATTGCAGAGCACAGTAACAGGATCAAAACGAGCTGTTCTCCTGTTCTTTGAAACACAAGAGAAGCTATTTGATTTTTATCAATCAAGTTCGTTTGCCTTGTACAAGGACAAGTGCAAGTACATCACTGAAGAGTTGTCATGGGCAGAAAAAGATTCATTAGTCAAGAGAGCAACAACTGCAGGACAAGTCACACTATTAACTCGTATCTTTGGACGAGGTACAGATTTTGTTTGTCGAGATCCAAATGTAAGCAGCGGTGGTGGAGCACACGTCATCCAAACCTTTTTATCTGAGGAACTATCTGAACAAGTACAAATTATGGGTAGAACAGCACGTCAAGGACAACAAGGTTCATACGAAATGATCCTACTTGAAAATGATTTGGAAAAATTTGGAGTAACGGCACAAGATTTGCAACAAATGAGAGATAGTGGTAAATTCAAGACCATTTTGTATCAAAGAAGAACAGAATTCTTTGAACGCAAGTACAATGAAGAAAAGAAAGATATCGAAGGGTTGCAAAGAGAACACAACATGACAAGAGATTTTATTCGGGCTATTCTGGAACAAAACGATACACTAGTGAAACAATTCTTAATGGAGAGAAACAAAGGCTCTTCATTGGAAAAAGCATCACGTACGTTGGTGTTAATTGATCGAACGGGATCCATGTCACAAATGTTGTCAAGTACAAAGTCCACTGTGAACACAATGCACGAAAGAGCCAAACAGATCATTGCTGACCAAGGTGTTACTAGACCATTTGAAATGCAAATTGCATTGTACACAAACTACAATTGCAAAGAAGATTTGCTGTTACAGCATTCTTCTTGGGAATCAAAACCAGAAAACTTGCGCGCATTTATGGAAAATGTCAACGTTGCTGGTGGAATGGGAAATGAAGCGATCGAAATTGGATTTGCACACGCAAATCTTGAAAATGCAGCAGGATTTGTCTCTCAAATCATTTTGATTGGAGATATGCCAGCAAACACGAAACAAGATGTAACTGCGAAAAGAAAACGTTTTGGAGAAGATTACTGGAAGGATACAAAGTACCGTAACGCTACTTTTGCAGAAACAGAACTCGAAAAACTCAAACAAGCGAATATCCCGATTCATGCTTTCTACGTCGATCGCTGTGCACGAGAAAGTTTTGAACATTTCGCAAAAGAAACAAACGGTAGATGTGCTATGCTTGACATCAACTCGGCTACAGGAGCAGAACAGTTAACTAACCTCGTTACTGAGGAGGTTCTCAGAAGTGTTGGAGGAGACGAATGCGCAGAAGCCTACCGAAAGACTTTTGTTTGTGAATAAACAAGTTGCTTCATCACGCCACAGAGTTTAGTAAACACGTATCTTACTATCAGTTCTATCCTATTTCCAATACTGGCCAAAAGAAACAAAATCCTTTTTTTACCTGACCAACTATGGAGTTGCGCTAGATCAATAACATCGCAAAAATTTGAAAACACGATGAAGGTAGCGCTTTCCATCTTACTCCTCGCAGTATCTGCTCTGTGCTTGCACCACGGAGGTACAAGAAGTGAATTGAAGTCACCTGAGATGTTAGGAAACTTCAATAGAATTAAAATGGGCTACATAGCTGGCCAAACCGATAACACGCCTCTCATTAATGCCTATAATCAACTTGATGTAAGCCACACTCTCATACTCTAACGCGATGAAAGCCTTCAAGAAAGAATTGGGATAATATGAACGATGCTCAAAAGGCTAAAGCCATTCGAAAGATCGACACAAAAATCATTCAACCTGGTCAAGTAGGTATCCAAGGTGGAGCTGCCAACGCCGTAGCAACTGCACGGCAACCAGGAGCCAGTTCTGCTCAAATGGATAATGCATTTAGAGCAGTGCATCAAGATGTTAACAAAGGGCTCAAGACAATGAAACAAAACTACAAGTTAAACAAGGACAACACTTTATCATACCGTGGAAACACATTGTCATATAGAGGAAATACATTGAGATTCCGTCCTAACACAATGGCATACAGTCTGTCGCGTTTCCGTAAGGAATAACTCTCCAACGTTAAAATAAAATGTAGATTTGCTTTAGTGATTGAATGCATCTTCGTATTCGGCAATACATTTTCTAATAGCTAACACTTGTTTTTCACTCAGTGCAGATTTGTCAAAGAAAAATGGGTTCAATGTTATTGTGTAGCTCCATGTTAGCCCAACCTTTGCGTCAGGTGTATCCCAATCGTATATTTCGAAGCAGTAGGGTCTGTAGTAAATAAACCCTTTCACACTCGATAAAATAGTGTGTAACATTTTTCCATTGACACGTATTTTGCTAACATCTTTTAAATCTAGGATGCCACCATTTAGGTGAATGTGATTTGCAACTGCTTCTCCTATTGTATCTTCATTTGTATTTATGTACTCTGAAAACAAATCTCTGTGGTCACATTGTGCTGAAATGTTATTCACAAGCTCAACATACATAGAAGTGTTTTTCGTATGCCATTTGAACTTGTGTTTGAATTTGTTTAGAATTTCTGTTATCGTTGTTTGCGTGAAGTAGTTAACTCTATGTCCAGTAACGTCAAAAAACCTAGATGACAAAATAGACAGTTGTACGACACCCTTATCTGCAAGTAGGAGTGTAAAAATCTTTGCGATGTCACTATCTTTCATGCTCGAGCAATTACAACGTATATTCGCAGACTATTTTAACAAGTTGAGCATCTTATACGGAATATATCTTCCTGAAGAGGTGCGTGTTAACGAAAGTTTTGTTTAATTCAACTAGTTCTCCAAAGCGTATTGTTTCATCATTCTAAGCGTATTTAGTTTTCGCTGTATCTTCTCTAGCGAATCATTTGGTGTAGGATGTATTGTTGTTGGGTTATTATCATTGAATTCCTGTAAATACTCTTCTGACAATAAACTCTGTTTAAACGTGTCATTGCCGTGCTCTAATACCTCCGCAGCACCAGGCGATTTTATCTTTGTAGGTTTTTGCATTTCAGTGTGTTTTGTTTCTTCTTGTTGGTCTTCTTGCATTTTTTAAAATAGATTTTTGTTTGGAGCTATAATTAGCCCGACAGCTGAAGTGGTATTTCAGTAAGAGATACAAACGCTAGTGCTGAGCATTAAACAAGTAGGCTGAAGTTTGAACAATAATTTATTTTTCATTTGTAAATGTCTCTACAACTTTGTGTAGCCGTTTCTGTTGCTAAAATAAGAGTACAGTCCGACTAACATAAATATAATAGACCCTGCTGCTGCTGCAGACATACACCCCAGCAAAACCATTTTCCAAACTGTGTACTCAAAGTATTCGACAGATTGGTCCATGTTGTCAGGGTTGATGTACCTTAAATGTAAATCGTCTTGGTGGTAGTCGTCAAATAGGCTCCGTACGCAGTTTTCATCTTTTTTACATTCTATTTGGTAACTTGTTCGTACTTCGAAATTGTCTTTTGTTGTATTGCATAAGAATGCAACATTAGGTTTAAAACACTTGCTACACGATAGATTGCATCTCACGTTAGGCGAGGAGCCACAACATCTGCAGTTACATTTGTGAGCGGAACATACAGAGTGACATCTTCTGTTTTTCTTGCTTCCACTGCACGAGTTACGACATGAGTGACACGTATCGCAACACGTCTTGCAACAATGGTACCCATTGCAACAGAATTGAGACTCGCCAATTGTTAAATTTAAAGAATCGCATCGTGGTTCCAATCCACTGGTACAGGTTGAACAATTTGAACAATCTCTTTCGCAACATTTGTACATGTTTTCTGTCTGCCCAACTACATTACATGACGCTTTAATCCATCGTTCATGTATTTCTATTTCTTGGAAATTAACACCAAAGAACACTCCAAACCATGCTCCCATTACTACAAAGCATATAAGTATGGCTGCTATCGGTAGAGCTTGTGAATGCATTTTAAAATGATTTGCAACTGTAGCGGCGGCATCCTTTTATAGTTGGATAATTTTACGGTGAATATTTCAGAGCTCAATATCAGCTCACAACATTTGGAACATTTGTATTTACATTACTGTTTTGGTGATCTTGGGCTCATGCTCAATTTCCGTAATCCTTGCACGAGTTCACTTTGTGAAAGCATCAACGATAAGCGTTTGTTCATTGAAACTGGTTCATTCTTGACATTGTTCATGTTTGGCATAGAGGAAGATCTCGTTCTAACGTGTTTGTTTGCTCTTTTTGCTTCTTCGATATAGTCCATGTATTCTTGTGTGACTGCGAATCGACAGTAAATGTCTGCCAAATTCTCTTCGACTTCGACTTCCAAACTGTCAAATAAATCGTCATCCATTTGTCCGGTTTCAATGATACTCCAAATATATGTACTCGTGCCTTCTTTGATATTTACATCTGATGGTGCCTCTTGTGATAAAAAGTGGTTGTAGATGTAGTGCGCTAGTTGAAGTTTGGTGTTATATGTTGGTGCAGTTCGGTATTTTTGTATGTTGTCCCACAGTAAAACGCTCTCTTCGCAGTATTCTTGACGTGCATGTTCGTGAAACATTTTGTGTAAATCCTACAGCGTTAGAAT
>JAESGV010000585.1_pt1 | contig 15995 bp, 19 predicted proteins | sample 9269781 | NCBI WGS metagenome assembly JAESGV01 (sample SAMN15741586, study PRJNA653496) | algae metagenome | isolation source: Tildeniella torsiva UHER 1998/13D and co-occurring heterotrophs from... | place: Slovakia: Slovak Paradise National Park, Hrabusice, Kosice Region | collected 2000-01-01 | reverse complement strand
CGCTCCTATTGCTGCTCCCTTCAATTTCCCAACACAAGTGTTCCAACCAGGAATGATGGAAGCTTTTATGGGCCAACAAAATATGCCAATGATGATGCCTATGATGACACAACAAATGATGCTTTTGCAACAACAACAACTTGCTGCTTTTAACGCGATGAGTATGTACCAACAACCAGGTTTCGTACCTGCTCCTGCTCCACCAGCGAAAAAGACAGCCAAGTCACCACCAGTCAAACAAGAGACACGAAATAGTCCAAGTAAGGGCGCACAAAAGAGACGCAGAGATTCCATAGAAGAAGTGAAAGACGAAGCCAAAAAATCACCAGCACGCGATACACATAGCGATAGTTCTCCATCGTCCTCACCAAGTTGTTCACCAACTCCAGATAATGAACACCCTAAAAAGGACAAAGATGTGAAACGACAAAGACGACTCATCAAGAATCGCGAATCTGCACAAGCGTCTCGTGAGAGAAAAAAGATTTATGTACAAGGTTTGGAGAAACGCGTTGACGATTTGGCCAGCACAAACACTCAATTGAACACCAAGGTTTTGACACTAGAAGAGGAAAACATTTTGCTACGAGAGAAATTACTCGCGTTGGACCGTGATGGATCACTTGCCAAAGAGTTACAAGAACCACTAGTTAAGAGACGTCGTCTTGGTCAAGACCAAGCCAAACTACCAATACCATCACTACAACAACAACAAGGTTCCATGAACCCATTCACAAACGGTTTCTGGAACGCGTTTATGAGTTTTTCACCTCCTCACATGCAAAGTGGTGGCCAAACAAATACTGGAGCTACATGGAACGCCGGTGCTCAATCCAAGAAGGTTGTACTTTTTGTCATGCTATTCTGCGTGGCTGTACTAGTCTTCTCCAATAGAAAACAAGAACTAGATGTTAATACTACTACAGAACACGTTTCTGTCTCCATGCCAACGCGCAATATGGGAAGAACCCTCAAGGGTAACTTCTTCCAAGACAACTCTGTAGATGAGTCATTCCACACTACGGTTGGACCAATCCTCGAAGCTGTATTTGCCCAGTTCGAGAATGCCACTCTATTAGAGGAGGAAGAGGAGGAAGAAGAAGGTGCAGCAGGTGAAAAGAGTGAGAAAGCACCTTTCACCATGGAGCTGGTAAAAGACAAGGGTTTGGTACTAACCTTCCCTCTTGCCGGCACCAACCTCGCCGACATCAAAGTCGAAGAGGGTATAGAGGTATCCAAGACCAAGCAGCGAGAAGCGTCTCTGAACAAACTTTCGAAACAGTTTGTCACAGAGATATGCAAAAAGCTGGAGATCAAACAGCATTAGTAACCTTGTATAAAATTCAGTTTATAATACCCACTTGTTTCTGTACTTGTAAAAAGCCAACTACAGCCAAAAGCGCAAGATGAGCAAGAAAGAGAAAGAACCTATCAAAGTGATACTACTTGGTGACTCTGCAGTGGGAAAGTCTAAACTGGTGGAACGGTTTCTCGTAGATGGATTGTATGCGTTATTTCAAAAAAGCTAAATCGATAGTCATAATCAACAACAGAGTACATACGCACTAAGTTTGTTTCGATTCACGGGAAAAGTAGATGATGAACTAGAGGATGTAGATTTTTGGGATACAGCGTATGGTTTAACCTAATATCTAACAATCTAGTGGACAAGAACGATTTAATAAGGTTCATTCTTCATACTATTATCAAGCTCATGCATGTATATTTGTATTCGATACAGCCCGAAAAGAGACATACAAAAATCTAGAAAAGTGGTTCCAAGAGCTACAGGCTCATAGAAAAGGAATTCCTTGTATTTGTGTCGCAAATAAGATCGACATGGACGAGACAGTAACATCAAAGACATTCAACTTTGCAACAAACAAAGAGATTCCATTCTACTTTGTATCGGCTGCTGATGGAACAAATGTCGTAAAAGCGTTCAAACATGCAATGTCACTTGGAAAACAATGCCGTGATAGCCCAGAGAAAGATTTTATGAGTGATGTACTAGAGTTGCTTGCCGATACGGATTAAATCTTGTTTTCATCCTATTCGTACGTTGGTGTATTCTTCAATCTTTGGAGCAATAAAAAAAGAAACGCAGTGACCAAGTTCTTTGTGTTGGAGAACTTCTTCTCTCGTTGAACAGTGGTAAACAAACTGATTGCAAACATGGCATAATTGCTTAGTTCTATCAGTCATTGGCGATAAAATTTTCTCCCACGTCATGGGACAGTTCATTTCTATGTCTTCACAGTTGTCAATAAAATTATTTTTTTGTTTTCGAGTGGATCTTAAGAATATTATTCTGCGTTTACACAATTTGTACCAATTTGAAATGTTCATGTCGTGTGATAAATCCCACCTTGTTAGAGCGATTCTTTTCCAAATTCTATTTGTTACGTTGTAGTAGTCGCTCTCTTTCTGTACATCTAGCAGCAAAGAATCCCATTGTCTACAAACAAGAGCAAATTTGAAAATGTTTCGAGCACTACTAGCAGCGTATTGGAAAATTATTAACAAAACATCGTGAGGAACATCAAAATGTGTTATGTTAGAGCTTTCCATTCAAATTCTTTGTAAACTGTAGATTCGTCAACATCGTAGACGTCAGCTAGCTCTGTTTTTGGCTTCAGCCACAAAACTGGGGCTATTCACATTTCAAACAAACCATGCAAGCCTTCATGGATAACCTAGTTCATCTGTATCACACAGATGATACCTTCTACAAGATTTCAGTGCTTATTCCTGTAGTCTCGACTGGATCGTTTCTCGCACAGGCAATTCCTCTGTCACTGCTAGTTTTATGGAACCCCAAGTGGCTACAAGGTCGCTACATCAAGGGAAGAGCGCAAAATTCAGAAATTTTATCAATGATGTTTTGGGGTCTCTTTTATAGTGTATTCAATCATGCAGTTTTATTCGGAGCATTAGCGGCTTTATATCCATACTATGAACCTGTAGTCAAAAGGGCGATGGTGTGGGACGATAACGTTAGCTGGATAACTATCACTTCGGCCGTACAACTTGTAATCACTTTCTACTTGGAAGATATGTTCTACTACAACATTCACAAAACATTCCACACTAACAAGTTCTTGTTCAATAACGTTCACGCACTACACCACTCTATTAGAAGACCAATTGCCATGATTGGTCACTACATGAGTCCACAAGAATTCTTCGCCATTGGTGGTACTGTATTGTTCACTCCATTCCTTCTAGGCTTTGTTGGAACTATGTTTGGCATGAATTTCCCAGTTCACTACAAATTGATGCTATTGTGGTTGGGATTGAGACAATGGGAAGCTGCCGAAGAACATTGCGGATTTGAAGCTCCATTCTTGATCGCCAAGTATATTATCCCATTGTACGATGGTCCAGCATTCCACTTTTTCCACCACACCAAAGTTGTTGGTAACTATGGTGCTGTTACCGCAGTATGGGACAAGTTCTTTGGAACTGTGTCGAAGGGGTATGATAACTATGCAAAGGGAAGCCCAAGCTACGAACCCGATGCTCCACTATAGATGTAGAGCAAGATGAGTGTATTTCTAGTATATTAAAGTTTTGTTATTTACTACCGAGCCAACTATTGTAAAACAGACGCAAAACATTAGATGACCAAAGAAGACACGTATCTCGGCATTCACGACGCTAACAGTTCCATTTGCGCAAATGTGTACAAAGCATTCGTGAAAACGTATCGCAAGAACCCAAAGAATATCAACTACCGACCATTTGCTTTAGCATATGCCACATGTTTAGGCCACGTTTTAGGTGACAAAGCAGTTGTTAGCAATGCTCCAACACCCACAGTTTTAAATGTAAAAATAGCTATACTTGATCTAATATTCTAGAATTCAGTGACAAACACTGACCCTTACGCAAACCCAGTTACTATAGACTCACAAATATTAACAAAGTTGGAAACATTTGATCTAGAAAATCCATCAACTATTTCTCATATTCTTTCCAGGCTTGAATCTATTAACCACATGCGTGGAAAAGAAGTTTTACCAGATCTTTCCACATTAGCAGATGATCACACTAACGAAATTGTCGAAAGCGATACACAATCTTCATTCGAATCAAAGTACAAAGCAGCACAGACTGTATGCAACCAATACACATCGAAAAGAAAACAAGAACTATGTATGATCGCAGCAAATTGTCCATATGCGTTTCGAAAATGTCAAGATTTACCGTCTAGTGAGCTACAACGCTGTTTAGAAACAGATAGACGATATAGAAGGTATTTGGAGAGGATTGAACAAATAGAATAAATTAACTGTATTACGAAATCTCACAAGGTTTTCTCATAACTTTGCCAACCTTTTGGTGCCGTCGCTCCTTGAGTTTGACGTTAAAAGCGACACATAGGCCTAATGCTACTTTGCTCTCAAGTTCATCTTCAGTATCTACTGCGTATACATGTTGGTGACAGTTCACGCAGTATCGTTCTTTTGGATTGTCTGTTTCAACCATGAAATCAAACACCATAGGGCAGTCGACCTCCATCTCTGGACAATAATCGAGATGATTGAGGTGGTCAGTATCATATTTGACGTACGTATGTAACCTTCGTTTGAACAGACTCTTCCAGTCAGAAATGTTATTGTTTGGACTAAAGTTTTTCCACCGTGAGAGTACAAATTTTTTCCAAATCATGTTTGTGCCGTCTGGCATGTTGTTTGTGATTTCACCATATTTTACAGTTTTAAAAGTATCTTTTGCTAAAGTAAACATTGAGGAGACATACCAATGACAGCAAACTAGCGAGCATACAAGCACATCTTTTGGAGATGGCATAAAACTAAATATGTTGACAGTTATTTCTGATGGTAAAAAGTGACCTCTGTCGTCTCTTGTCAGTGTTTGCGACATTTTGAGTTGGTTGACTTGCGTGTGTCTAATCGCTGCATTTTTCGAAGCGGTACAAGGATTATAACCGCTTCCAAAAATGGTTGAGCATATTACTCTACAATTCAGTAATGAGAGCAGCGATTAGCGTGTTAGCTCTGTTGATCGTAGCTATCGTCCAAGCAAGTATCCAAAGAAACTATGGCGTTGGTATTGTCAAAGAAGATACGTCGAACAACGTGGCAGCTCAAGTATGCTTAGAGCTAGAAGAGCTCAACAGAAATAATGTAAAAGTTACCAACAAGTGCAGCAAATGGGTCATTGGTGAACTAGAAACAGTAAAATGCAACGGTAGTGGAGGATACACTCGTCAACAATTCGCAGTGGGAGCTAAAGGAGAAACCGAATTGGAAACTAATACTCACGAATTCAGTAACAGACGTTTATTCTGTCTAATGTCAGATGGGCTCACTTTAAATGAAATATTGAATACTCATTCTCACGTAAATCTATAGTCCTTGAGATCATCTTCATCGCATTTAGTATCTGTCAGCGTATTTTTGCAACTCGTATCGGGAATGAGCAAATTGACATGAAGAACCTCTTTGACAATTTCCTCGTTCATAGAATTTACACATTTGTGTTTTGTACAATGGGTCTTTGTTTCGATAATCTAATGCGACTTTGTGTGAATAAATTATTTTTGGTGCCGATGAGACCGTAGGAGGTGGTAGATCGTCGTAAATAAAATTTAGTACGTTGTCCAACTTTTCTTTCTTGTACTTTTCGATACTCTTTTCGTATTCTCGCACACACCAAAGTATTTCGTGTCGTTGTTCTGTCGTTAAATCCTGTATGTCAAAGTATTCTACTGGAAGTGGTAATATGTCTGCTTCTTCTGTTTTAGGTTTCAAATTCCAAGAAGCTCTAGTGTACCTCCCATTGTGTTGTATGTTGTTCATCGCCGTTACTGCTCGCGCGGCTTCAGTATGTCTAGCGTACTGGAATAATCTTATGGTCAGATACAATCGAAACGTACCCACATAGTCCTTGATTCTCTAATTTTGAGAATATCAAAAAGTTCACCAGTTCGCCGAACGATTTCGCCCTTTCGTGTAATTCATCTTTTTCTCCATGCCAATCACTAACATAGATGTTGGTCTGGTTTGGTACAATAGGTATTGAGGCATCTACCCAGTCTTGCATTTACAATTTTATGTGCATGAAACGTCTTTTATTTTACTCGTATGAAAGCAAGATCCATGTTTACATGTCCTGTCCAGTAGGTTCTAAACTCGAAAGCAGCAGATTCACCTAGATTGTTCGGTAATTCAAGTTCAATTGTCATCCATTTGTTATCCATTGGCAAGTCAGCTCCTGTTACTTGCTTTTGTGCAATAATTGTATCAGTTTTAGCGTTGTGAATGTCTACTACAGCAAGTACTTGACCTGGGTCTGCATTGTTGGCAAATCTCAAAAAGTACTGAACACTACATCCCTTCTTGCATTGATATTTGGGATCGATAGACAAGTACGATTGGAATGGGCCAAAAGACAGGTAACCTTGAGTACTTACTCCTTTTACAGCAGAGATGACATGATATGGCCTGAAAAAAAAGTTACAAGTGGTACAGTACAACAGTCCTAGACCAGCTTCATACGAGGTAATGCCAGTAGCACCTAGTGCTAGAGTACCAACAGCAGTTGATTCAGTATTCATTAGTGCGTTCGAATCTTTGATGCTACTTAACCAACCCAAGTATGATGAGCCCATCCTTTGTTGGTTTGATAACACGTTTGATCTTAACGAAACGTAGTGCTGTAACAACGTTTGATCGGCATCGATTTCCATGAGATTTGTAGTTAGAATCATGAACAATCCCATGTGATAGTTTTCAGTAATATTTGGGTACTTGTATTGTTGATGATCTTGATCGTAGACGAACATGCTATACGCAAAGATTGTTTGCCAATTAAGTTTGGCGTATTGATATTGTTGTTTGCTCAAATAGTAGAGTCCATCGAGGGCCAAAGTGTCTATGTATTTTTCTTGATATGGTAACCAATTGTTAGTGTTGCCATCCATGATTTGCCATCGAGTAAAGTTATTGTAGACAGTTAACCCATATGGTTGTTGCAAATCGTAGGCAATGCTCATGAATCGTGCCAAAAAGTTATCATCGTACCAAAAGTTTTTGAATGCGTTACCTCTTGTAATACCTTGGGCTCCTCTACCGTTATGTTCATGGAAGGCCCATCCTTTTGCGGTGGGATCGATTTCTCCACTGTGGTCAAAGTCCATCAGCAAGTAGCCGTTCGCATCTCGGCACGTTGTAGTGTGGCTACCGTTGCTTGCGTATTTTATCAAAGCTTCCTTATCGTATGGATGCTTTGGTGTCGCATATTGTGCGTAATAGTTCCATATGTACTCTGGTTTTTCCATGTATTTGAATGTGCCATTGTTGCCGTCATAAATGTATGATACAGCTTCGTTACCGTTAGGAAAATGTCTACCGTATTGAAATAACTTTGCAAACGTGCCTACTACGAGCAGCGCACCTAGGATGACATTGCTTGTCATCTCTGGTTGATCAGTTGTAATTTGATTCAGCAAGTAAAGCAATACAAGTAGCTCATCTGATCTCAACTCATTGCGTATTGCTTGTTAAAAAAGCACACTTGCGTTATTGATTCCATGAGTTCAAATCCGGCTCAGTTTGATTTATCCGGCAAAAAACGCTCTTAGTGCACAACGCCACCGAGGCACATCACAGATGCATTCGATATTCTCGCGCACCTCTGTTGCTTGTACACAGTGTCGTAGGACTAGAAAGAAATGCTCAGGAGAGACACCATGCAAATTGTGTGTTAAGAAAAACAGAACATGTGAATATGACGCTGTTATGATAGCAAAAAAAATTAAGCATAAATTACCTGCTCGCGCAGAAGAAGAGTTGGCTCGCCGTACAACTGTAATAGTCCATACAGATGACTCGTTGAATAGAATGTCTTACTACTCGTCGTGCATAGAAAAGGATAGAGCCAAATATGTTTTATTCTACACGCGGAACCAATTAAACTTTGGAAAGCACAAGCTCGAAAGACCAGAATCATCTGAACTAGCTCTCGTGTTCTGCATACAAGCGACAAGCTGCGCTCGAATAGGCAACAAAGAATTCGCATACCAGTTCTTAACCAAAAGCAGAGAATTCATGATAGAATATTTTGACATGGTGCATGACAACTTTGAGATTGCGGCCAGTTACGTAAGCACAGCACAAGTATTAACATGCTTTGGCATGTTAGAAAAAGCGAGTTGGTACCTCGAAAATGCAAAGCAGTACCTCGATAATTGTACCGTTTTCGGTCGAAAAGATCACCTTTTACAAATAGAGATTCGTATGAGTGTGCAGTTACTAGAGTTTAACGATGACATCTACAATCTACTAGCGTTTTTGGTTCCATTCGCAAAAGAGTATGATTTGCATAGTGAAGCAGGTGTAGATGGTTTAGGACAAAGATTCTACCAACAAGTTGATGAGTTAATGCTACCAGAATCTGTTGCCATCGGAAGAAAACATTTTGTTTCGTATCTTTGCTTGGCGCTCAAAATACAAAATCTTAGAAGAGCCAACGTTCCTATAGAAGATCCTAGATATTTGATATCTGCTGATAGTATAACAAGTATAGCTGTCAAGCGAGAAAGTTTAATCTCAAATAGTTTCTGTGCTGTCTCTATTGTAGAAGCTGCAAAAGTGCACGAACAGTTGCTAATGAGCGATCCAACTAAACAAGTTATAGATAACTTGAGACACGATATAGCAAGTTTAAAAGTACTTTGTGAACGACAAGGTTTGGTCAAAATATGGTATGGAAAATATGTACAAAAACTAGAAGATACAATTGCAAAAGTAGATAGTGTGACGTCATCTGTCACACCACTACAATTTATAAACGTTCAATGATTTGTTTGACGTATTGTCCGACTTGAATCATATCTTGTTGTGTGTTATAGATTTGGCAACTAATTCTTGCGTACCACTTGCCATCAAACTCAAAATGTGCCATGTAGCTGTGGTATTCGTCCATGAGAATCTTTACCAACATTGCAATTTTACTTTTATCTTGAATTGGCAAGAGCACGTTAGTTAGCGCTCCTGTCATGACTGAGAGATTTTCTTTGAACAAAGTAGTGGTACCCCATGCTTCAGCCAAGTGATCTCCAGTCCATTGCGACAACTCGTTGCAATACTTTTGTATGGCTTCTTCACCACCAATTTCTTTTCTCCATGCTATGGCATCAACGTTTGTAAACATGGCTGATAGATCTCTAGTACCACACCAGAAGAATTCTTCGTCAAACTTTTTGTTTTCATAACCAAATGACACTACAGTAGGTCTGATTTGAGCACGTAGATCATTTCTAACGTACAAGAAAGCAGAAGTTTTTGGACAGAACAACCATTTGTGAGTGTTACTTGTATAGAAATCGACAGCTAGGTCTCTGATGCTTAGTGGTAGTTGCCCGATAGCATGCGCTCCATCAACGAGTGTAAGTACGCCATGCTCACGGAACAACTCTCCCAACTGCTTAACGGGGAAAATAACGCTTGGTGTTGATGCGATGTGGTCAAATACAGCTAGTACTATATTTTTGTCCTTGTTCGCTACCAAAGCATCCTTGAACGCTGTAACTATACCCTCGTGAGATGTAATATTTGTATGGTCTAGTACAACTTCAATCAAACTAATGTTTGGATTGGTTTCGCGTAAATAGTACAACACTTGTTTAACCATTCCATAGGCAATACTCGTGTACATGATACTACACTCTTTTCGGGAATTTATGGCTGGGAGTGAACGTAGTACAGCATTTACTGCTACTGAAACATTCTCTACGAGCGCAATGTCTTCGGCAGGTCCATCAACAAAGGTTGCGACAGTCTTTACTGTATCTGCATATAGTTTTATGGCTGTTTCTCTGAACCACTTGTCGCATGAAGTTTCCATTTGAAATTGGTATTTTTGTAGAGCATCCATAACAGGACGAGGTGTGGCACCGAACGAACCGTGATTAATGTTGATGAACTCTTCACCATTAAAAAAGAAAGGCTTCATATGCTTGCCAAACGACATTGTTCGCTTTTCGTAGTGTTGAAATTGACGAGTCAGTTATGTTACAATTACAGCACCCTTGTTGGATGTTCATACTCAAGGAGAGTACGAGTTGAAGGTCAACATTGAGTATATTTACAGAAAATGTTCAACATTGCAAAAAAGCTACCGTTTATCTTCTCTATTTAATAACATTAACATATACTGCGTGTATAGTGCATATTTTGTTCCACTCTTTTGACACCTCTCCAACAATTGTCGAAATAGAGGTGCAATAGCGACAGTGTTTGTACAATCGAGAAGCAGAACGTCCAACAACTTAAACAGATAGTAGTGATGAAAGCACGTTTCCGATAATAGAACTTGATTTGTGGTCATTCGCGATAGAAGCATTTCTAAAAGTGCATCTCCAATTATGCTCTTCAGCAAAACAGCAACTTCGAATGACTTCTTCGCATCGTCTGGTAAAGTGTTTGTATAGAAAATAGAATCGAGCAACGAGCTTCCAACGCGAGTAAAATGTTCCGAAATTATTGTCGAAATGCCTTTCAAACTTGTTTTGTCGCATTCTTTTTTTAGTCCTAATTTATTAGTGCTGGAGTTGCATCATACCTATTGATGATGAAACTATTTGCTCAACTGTCGTGCTGTCCTTAGTCTCAAGTATTTGGTCGCATAGAAATTTAACTTTTGACGATACGTCTGATTGACTGACTATTGCGCTGGTTTCTGGATATATTTGTAATTTACATGTAATATCTTGCAATGTTTGAACTGCTTTACGTTAGATTCTAATATTCGAGTATTACTTGTTTTCTGAATGATGAAATTATTGTTCTGATCTTCTTCGTTTAGCGATACGTATGTTCCTGCATGATGAATTTTAACTCGTTTGTTCTCGTTTCCGCCCGCCACATACCCAGAACCGTTGGTGTTGGTCATGTTTTGTTTCGTTTTCAGCCAACTACGCAGAATCCACAATACCCAAAAATGGGATCGAGAAGAAATTTGAAAAGAAAGTGCAAATCAGCACCTATGTACCAAACACATGCGCGAAACTATAAATGATTTATCACAAATGTAAAGGTATTTCCAAATTAATTAACCTGTACGCTAACTCTCCATGATCATCGGCACAAAACTGTACAACAGGTTGTATAATCTCTAAAAACCGTTCTTGCCGTTCTTTCATCTCGTTACATTGCATTTCATCCATGGAAATCAAACCCATATAATGCAAAATGTACTCTTCCAATGAAAGAGTTGACTTTTTGAGTATTTTTTGTTCGTGTTGTATCAGTGTCGCCATATATCGCAAATTGGGAGCAACAAAATTCCGAACTGAAATGAGATCTAGAAGTCCTTGCCTGAGAGTAGTTTGATGATGCATAAGTAAGTAGTAAAGAACTAAAGTAGGCGATCGGCTGATTCCAGCAACGCAATGTACGAGCACACAACCACCACTCTGTACTGCATTGTGAATAATATCACATGAATGGTTCATGGTATGCTCTATTAAGAACAGATCGTCTGTCTCTTCGTCATGCAGCGTGTATGTGAAGTATTGAGGTTGGTAATCAGTATCGTTCTTAAAAAACTCATTTGTTTCATCGTCTGTACAGTTAATGACCACAGTTATGGACAATTGTTTGAGTAATTGTTTGTTTCTTGCACCATGTGCACTAGAAAGGTACAATCGGTTTTCTAAAACGCATGATACGTCTTCGATACGCTTTGCAGCCTGTTTGTACTCTGCTTCTATATTTTGTTCGGATGACGATCCCGCAGAATAGTTTGTACAAGGAAACTCTTGGTTCGTAGGTCTGTGATGCAAATATCTTTGTATCGCTTCTCGTCGTCGTGGAGATAAACTACCATCGTCTACATCAATGTGGTCGTTATCAGTTGCGTCATGTGTCATTTTGTTCTTGTAAGCAGTGTAGTTTTTGCCAAACATAGAACGAGAAAATTGAGCGTTTCTTTTGTGAGTAAAACAGAGCAAATAATTTTAGATCTTGTTCATTTACTTAATGTTTATTATATTCCGTTTTGTAAGACATTATGCGACGTTATTGAATGCTCACCATTGTTAATCGCATCAGTAAGGTCAACGTTTTCAGTGTCTTGAGTGGAAGCCCTATTCTTTGTGTCTTTTCTTTCATTTGCAAATGGCGACTCATTTACATCTGTAACTGGAGTAACAGGTAGCCCGTTCGATGGGTGTTCCCAAGCATAGTTCATCATCTCTTGTGTTTTCATGTTTTTTTATTAGATAAAAGATTTAAAAAACTTGAGACAATATCCCATGTCAGCTATTCTTAGCTCGCTAATTATGGCATGACACCTTCAAAGTGCAACCTTTAAAATGATTCGCCAAGTTCAGGGAACGTAGTTAAATAGAAGAAAACAAATGCATCGACCTTCACTACCATCAGCAGAATTTACTAACGAGCCACAGCGAAAAAAACAACGCCTAACCAAGGACAATATCGCGCACTCCTCACCACAACACATGGAGCTCGACCCGGAAGAATTGAACACCCGACCACTATTCACTTCAGATGTTTTACTAACAGTTTATGCTACAACAAAAACTGAAACAGGCTTTTGCGTGGCAACTTTCGACGTAAAGGGAACACTGAAACGACCAATGCAAAAGCATGAACCTGAAAAAGACTGTAAAGTCTACCACTGGATTAATGACTTCGAAATTGGAAAACAGTACGTGTTCCGCCGTTCGATCACTTACAGAACTGAATATCCACATGCAACAGAAGACCATTTTGTTAGCGATGGTAAAAGTAGCGATAATCAAGAACTCTGCTCATTGTATGATCAGATGAAAAGTAAAGTTCACATAGACGACACAATCAACACAGCGTGCTCGCCTTACTTGAATCAAACAAGCGGCGGAAAAGGTTTTGTTTTAGAAGGAGCAGAGTGTAGATCATTGTTCATAGTGCAAGCTAAAGGACACCAACTAACTTTTTATAAGAACCAGAAAAATCATTTACGCTGTCTCTTTCGCGACGTAGATAGCAGGATATATGATTTGGCAGTAACATGTACAAAAATTAATGCAATGGAAAATCCGATATTCGAAGGTGATTTACTGTTGTGCTTCGGGTTTTCCAGAGGAATGCGCTGGCCAAATATGGCCGATGACCTTAGGCGTTGCTCTTTAATGTTGATAGGTGCCATTACCCAACATTATTAAATTCCATTTGCAACTAATTGTAAATGTAGAAAACAGTTGACTGTATTTTAGCTCTTGGAAATGAAGCGACTGCTAAGACAAGCATACAAATTCCAACGAATGAATACTGATTTTTCTATCAGCGACGCATTCACACAACTTCTCAAACACTATAGTACTGAAGCTACTTCAGAAAGAGATGTCATGAGAGCTGCTGTGTTGTATCCTAAAACTATAACGTTATTAGAAGAAAAACCTAGAGTCACATTCAACAAAGGATTGCTTCATGGCGAGCTAGCGAGATTTATTTGCACAAATCAAACACTTTTAGCATATTCATCAGTTGATGATGTAGCCATGATAGTCGGCTTGTTACGAAAATATGATTCAGAATTGCTAGCAAGCAAAGTCGATACGGTTCATGTGAACAAGGGTGGAATAAATTTGTTGCGCATCTACAACAGCAGAGATCTCGTTGAGGCCATCCAAGAACAAAATTTGGCGAGTGAAACTTCCAACGTTGATATTGAGACTCTCACTAGCAATGTTGGCAAAAAATTGGATAGATCGCTATTTGTTGACGTGAGTTGGGTTAAGGCTAGGTTAAACGACCAAGCATCATACCGTCGAGGTGTACTCATGTTAACAGTAGCGATTGTGTTCGTGTTAAGCGCTTGTGCTGTAAGCCTCTATCATAACCTTTTTAAGCAAATTTGATTACCGATTCAAAATATAAAATCACCAACTATGTGAAAATACTGAGAACTCTTTATTCTCTGATCGTTTAAGCAATGACTGAAGTGGATGGAACAGTGTTAATGCCACACTTGCCCCATGCAATACGGAAATAGCCGGATTCTCCCCAGCCACTTGACCAGCTGTTCTTGACGATCCAATAATTGACTTCGAAACCCAACAACGTTTTGCCTTTGCCGAAACCGACGAGTAAGACACCGTGGTCGAGGGCAGTTGGACTGCACCATAATGGATCGGAAATGCCGCCAAAGTAGAATTGGAGCCATTCGGCATTGATGGCGACAGAGACGGGTCCATTGGCGACTAACCAGGCAGCCAAGTCTTCATCCTTGGTGGGTAGCATCTTGTAGCCTGATACTTTGGCAGCGATAGTAGTATTCTTGAATTTACAATCGCCATCGATACCTTGATATGGGTATGAGGCTTCGGTCATGATGCCTCCAATCTTTTGAATGCTGGTGAAGGCAGACCACATCAAGCCTAGGTTCGTTGTTAGAAACGATAAATAAACTTACCACCATTGCAACCATCATCGCATGATTGTTGACCTTCATATTGAACACATTCGTGATCACAGTCAACCAATTGTTGCTCCGACAAGCTGATCAACTTCTTAGTCTTCATAAAGTTTTGACCTTCCATGTTACCGGTGGCAGAGAATGCCCAGCATGAACCGCAAGCGCCTTGATTCTTGACGTCAGTGACGGCACCCTTTTGTCTCCAATCGAAAGACTCTGGGAGATCGTTGGATGGGAAAGACTTGACAACTTGAGTGTTGGCTGGGAACATCTTTCTGATTTGCTCTGGTGACTTTGGCTTCATGAGGTACATGTTGTTAAACTCTTGTTCGCTCAAGTCGCTAAACTTGGTGACACCATAGACATTGTTTCTGGTGATGGCGTTCAAGTAACGGGCCTTCTCAACGTTAGTTCTGAAGATTTCGAATCTCTTTTGCTTTTCAGCACCGACGTATACACGTTCGTGTTCGCTCATAAAAGCGGTGAACATGTTTTGGACTTCAGCCTCAGCGAGAGCGGCTGGTCTCAAGTGGTCATAGCCATTGGGCATTGCCATAACGGCAACAGCTACTGCGAGCAATACAACAGCTACAAACTTCATTTTCAGAAAAATTGTTTGAGATGTGACCAACCAGAGTAGCTGACATTTGACACATGCTATTACAACCACATTCCAGTTCAGTGCAAGAGGCCAAGTAATAATGTTGTTTGCTCCCACGTTCTTAAAATCATAACATCCAATGATATCCAAACAAAACTGAGCTGAGGATACATGTTTGCGCTCGATGGTACTCGTCATTACTGCTTTTGGCCTAGTTGTAAACATACCTGTCACTGTCAAGTGTCTGTACAAACAGTTAAACTGCCTGTTGGATTTGACAAAGTCACCGAACGAGGTACATGGTGAACATTACTGGTCTGTATAGTAAAAACTCGTCCAAGAGACGAAGAAAAAAAGAACTAGGCTTTGAAGACATACAGAAATTCTTTGACACACCGATTAAAGAGGCATCCGACCAGTTAGGAGTTTCGCTCACACAATTGAAAAGAATTTGTAGAGAATGCGATATACCTAGATGGCCTTATAGAAAGGTACCCTTTTACAACTAGTTACTCACAACTCAGCTACAAAGCATACACAACAAAATCAGTGAACTGAAAGAAAGTCTAGATACTAGCGACGAGCTCACATGTGACAGAATTAAGAACAAAATCACTTCTCTAGAGAACGAAATACAGTTTATAAAAACTCATCCGCGTTCCATTGTTACATCCGGTAACTCAGAGAAACGTAAGAGAAACTCTATACAAAAGAAGAGGTGGTCTCTACCTTCCGAAAATGCTTTAGCAGCTCTGGGCGACAACGCGTCAAATAGTAAGCGTTGGTCCATAGGTAGCGGTGATGATAGCGGTGGAGAAGATGATGAATGTTTCAGCAGTGACTGTGAAGATAACGACGATGAAATGTTTAAACAAGACCCAACATATCAAGATATTTCTAATAGGTTTAAAGGTCTACTACATAGTCCACCACCAGAGGATTC
>JAESGV010000584.1_pt1 | contig 15996 bp, 18 predicted proteins | sample 9269781 | NCBI WGS metagenome assembly JAESGV01 (sample SAMN15741586, study PRJNA653496) | algae metagenome | isolation source: Tildeniella torsiva UHER 1998/13D and co-occurring heterotrophs from... | place: Slovakia: Slovak Paradise National Park, Hrabusice, Kosice Region | collected 2000-01-01 | reverse complement strand
CTTCGGACCTGTAGTAAGTGTCATGAAATTCTCTTCTTTGGAAGAAGTCACTAGACGTGCCAACAACAGTTCATACGGTTTGGCTGCTGGTATCTTGACCAAGGATATTAGCAATGCTTTGAGATTCAGCAAGAGCATCAAGGCAGGAACTGTCTGGGTCAACTGCTGGAATCAATTCCAATCCAACATGCCATTCGGTGGTTACAAGATGAGTGGCTTCGGCAGAGATTTGGGAGAATATGCCCTTTCGAACTACACGAATACTAAAGCAATTTACATGCGCGTAGAAGGCATTAAGAACGAAATTGTTTAAGTAAATCTCGATTGTGTAAAAATAGTATCAATTATTTAGTATCTTGAGACTCGATGGAAAAAGAATAAATATGTTAGTAATATTCGTTTACTTGAATTTTAATATTGCTGCCAATCCTCCTGCGTTGATAACGCTAGTGTAGCCCTTCTCTTGTAGAATCCCTTTTGCGTTTTCGCTTCTCATTCCTGATGCGCAATGCACGATAATTGGCTTGTTTTTATCTTGTGGTAGTTTGTCTGAAGTTTCAATATCAGATAATGGTATGTTGATAGAACGTGGGTGCGCGCTTGAAGAGTACTCTCCAGTGGTTCGTACGTCAATGATTATTGCGTTGTTGTCTATTGCTTGTTGGACTTCTGATTGCGAAGCTGGCATTGTATTCTTTGTTTGTTTGCTGCTTTACACAGCGGTACCTTTAAACCATGAGGTACTGCGTATGTGCGCAATCGGACGGACACTCATTTAAGTACACCTGTGACGTTTGTAAACGCTAACGGTAGATACCTTTTAGAGGCACGTATTAGCGAATTATAGTTGGCTAATAGCTGTCTTGTTTACAGAAAATGTTTGTTTCATAGAAGATCGGACTAGCAAAGAACCTTTATTGTAACAAATTTTGCCAAGCAAACATGGTACACTATCGAGTGCTCGAATTCTATAGCGGTATTGGTGGTATGGTATGTTTGACATCATAGTTTAATAATCTCAGAGGTATGCACTTGAGCACCACGCTCACAACACGAACGACACCAACACCTACGAATTTATTGAGGCATTCGATATCAACGAACACGCAAACACGACATATACGCACAATTTCAAACACAAGCCATGCAAAGTATTTTTTACGAATTTTATTTAACAATTCAGAATGCGATAGAGCATGTACCGTTTCAAAAATACGAAAAACTTGTTGGACAAAACAGCATTTTCACAATGTCACCACCGTGCCAACCTTACACACGTGGAGGACTTCAAAAAGATATTACTGATATGAGAGCACGTAGTTTTGTCTATTTGATGACCAAAATACTTCCACATTTAACACACAAACCAAAATACATTTTTGTGGAAAACGTCAAGAATTTTGAAACATCACAGTCACGAGAATTACTGATAAAAACACTCATGGAGCTTAATTATAAATTCCAAGAGTACCTGTTATCACCAACACAAATTGGAATTCCCAATGAACGACTACGATACTATTTGTGCGCAAAACTCGTTAATGACGAACAAATCAACGAAATACCACCGATACAAACAGAATTCCCAACTATTAACGCCAAATACAACATTTCATCGAGATTGGGTGACTATTTACTAGATGATGTAGAAGATGATTTATTCATACCAGAAAACGTGTTATTCAAGAACAAAGGATATCGATTTGATATCGTACACAAGGAGTCAACCACTAGTTCATGTGTTACAAAAGCTTATGGGTCGTTAAACCACATGAAAGGAACAGGTCCACTAGTTGCGACAAAGGTATCAGAAACACAAATAGATTGGCATGATGCGAACACGTTGTTGCCATTTGGGTTGAGGTTACTTCATCCTATGGAGATTGCAAGGTTTTCAGGGTTCCCAGAGTCGTTTACCTTTCCAGAATCGTTGTCAACGGTGCAGTGTTTGAAACTACTTGGTAATTCATTGAATGTGACTGTGGTTTCATATTTGATGACGTTCATGTTGTATTCGCATTAAAAGATCTTGTTTCTATTTGCAGTGATCTCATTAGAAACTGTGACGCTAGTTAACACGTGTTTTTTGACAGGCAACTCAAGTTGAAAGCTTTTCTGACATCTTAATTTTTATAAACATAGTCAAGATGAATGCGAAACATATCCTCGTCTCTATGGTTGTATTCTTACTGGTTCTCTTAGGAGCATCTAGAGCAAACAATGTACCAACGCATTTAGCTCCAAAACTCAATTTCCCACCTGCAAGGCCTCTCAACAATAGCCCAGAGCCTCCACCAGAACCAAGGTAGATATATATCAAATTTATTAAACTTAAAGTGATAAAATCACCCATTTCTAATTCACATTCTGCATAGTAGATTCAAGTAACTGCATACATTGGTTGCATCTCACTAGGCTTTTTTGTTCCTACAGCGTGTAGTTTTCCATTTACATAAAATAATATTTTATCTTTTTCAAAGTCAACAACTACTCCTACGATATCTCCTTTTAGCACACTACATGACCCATACCGCGTCACTACAGCTTTATCATCTGCGTTACCATTAAACAAGCATATTACTTGTGATGGCGAAAAGTAACTATTAAGGTCTACTTGATTTGTTTTCGCGATTCCAATGTGAAAGCCACCACTTTGCGTTTTTTCGTTGTTTTTGTCTAGTTGATTCATTTTAGCTTGAAAGTATGTAGTTTTTGTAGGTAATGGTTCTGTAGAGTGGAGTGGAGGGCCCCAGTTGGTTAGTGGGCCTTTCTTAAGTTTAGTTCCATTGTTCGACAGGTCGTAATTATTGTCAATTAGTTTCCATTGTATTATTTTCGAAGTGCATCGACTGCGAAGCGTTCGCTTTAACCAGGGTACTAGCTGTTGACTGTGGGAGTCACCACTGTGCCCAAAAGAAACATCCGCAAAGACTGAACTTGTGTTGTCAGTTGTGCTCATGATTTTACAACCTTGCAAGGAAAATTTGTTGCAACACGTCTCTTCAGGAAGCTGCATAGTTTCATCAACAGTAACCAATAATCTCAACCTTACGTCCTTGTATTCATGTACTCAATCAATCTATCAGCCATTGCCTTCTTTCTAAAGTCACGAGCGGTAGCGATCAACTGCTGTATAACCATCTTCTCCACTGTCAAATCATAAAACTCAATTTCTGCCAATTGAGCAAATACAGCATTGATTTCTTCCTCTTCCTCTTCTTCTCGTTTTCTCTTTCCCAACGACGATTGTTCTTTTCTCCTTTGTCTCACAATCTTTTGAATTTGTGAAACCTGTTGCCGAGGCACTTTAAGTTGTGCCGATCGTAAATACATTTGTTCTAACACTTTATCTGACATGTTGGCAAAGATTTTAACAACTGTTTGCGTTCCATTGACTTCTATACTTGATATTTCTTTCACTAGTTTAACACGATCTTCCATCTTTTTGATTTTACGTTCTTGTTCTTTAATTTCTTTCGCATCTTGTTCTTTTACAGGTTCTACAACTGGAACAGCTGCTTCCACTGGTGCAACTGGTTGATTTTCGAACAAGTGAGTAATTTCATCTTGATGATTCAATTGTTGTTGCTCCATGGCGACAATATCCATTTCATCTCCTACAAATTTTGCCTCAACTTCATCACTTGCTCCACGTAGTACTTGTCCTTCATTTACATTCATATTTGTTACATTTCCATCTTTTGCATTGCTTGTAGGACTATTCGCACGTATATCACCCTTACTCCTACGTCTTTTACGTTTCTGGAACGGAGAACCAAAACTATGTTGCTGTGTTGTCGAATCTGCCAATGGATCACGCAATGGATGCTTCTTACTGATAATTTGTTCAAAATTTCCCATTTGTGAAATTGGTACACTATGTTTTCTGATTTCTATTCTCGATAACGTATCAATTTGATCAAGTACTGGCTCTTCTGATGGTTTTTCCGTCTCTTTTGCAATTCCGAACAAATGAACGCTCATGTTACGTAATTGGTTCAAAATGTTCGCTCGATCAATGTCAAATGGATTCTTGTTGACTACAACTTCTTGTACTAGCGTTACACGTTCTTCTTCATCAGTTGCGCTCCATTCCGCATTTGGTTCAGGTGCATTTGGATTCAACGCCAAAACAGGTGCAGAAATCTTCTTGTTCGCGTTTGCAATCTTTTCTGTTTCTTGTTGTTCCATCTTTTTCAATTTTCTCAAATAGCCATCCAGCGATCCAGATTGATTTTCCAAGTGGTCTGGCCATGCGCTTAGCATTGGAAACGCGATTTGTTGCAAAGATCTTCTCCATGCGTTTTTCAAACTTGTGTGATAGTATGGTGGCGTTTCTCGTACGTACTTTTCGAAATTGGCTTTCCAACCTTGTGTAGGTCCAATCTTTGCATTTTTGGCTTCATCATAGAATGTGAAAAATCGCAAAAAGTTGTATGGTAGAATGTACATGATCACTCGAACTGTTTTCTCATCGACAAACTAGACATGTTAACGAGTACAATAATTCTTACCTTTCGAACAAAACCAAATGCGTCTCCGAATGTTGCTGGATTACCTTTGCTTCCAATTACATAACACAGATACGTGTTCACTGTTTGTAACATGAAATGGTATAGTGGTGTCTTTGGATCAATTTCGTACAAGTCATAAAAAATGAATTTGTTGTTCATCAAAACGGTGTAATAGTCTACTGGTGTTTCAACTAGATGAATTGTTGGTTGTGCGAAGCGAGTTTGCTAAATTATAAGTGAATAGTTCGATACAACTTACAAATGAAGTTAAACTTGAACTTGGAAAGTATGTTTCTGGAATAGGCCAAATAACTTTCTCACTCTTATCTGTTTGCGCATCACGATGTGGATATATGTGCACGAGTGTATGTTGTCCGTTGAAAACTATTGATCGCGACGTCACGTTTGTTGTGTTCTTCACGACTTCGAAATTGATCACGACTGCATGTTGAGAAGCATATATTCCTGCCAACTCTTCCATTAAAGTCATCATGCCTTTCATATTAGTGACATTTCGTACTTGTCCTCCAGTAACGTCACTTATGGCTGCAATAGGATTTGCTGTAGGTGCTGGTGGTTCTCCTCCGAGTAATGATGGAATAGAAAGCGTAATAGAGAACACACGTTGGTCCCATCGAAAAGGTTCATGTGTTAAAAGTGATGCGTAAGTTTGTGGGTTTGGTAACGTAAGCTATGTTTGATTAGAAATGATCTTTGGCAACAACATACTGTGTCCATTATTCCCGTTAGTGATGTTAGTTTTGCGCCATCTGTTACGAGGATAATCATCGAAGGTTGTGATAGGTGTGGATTTCTTCCAGTTCCGTAACTATCTGTGCCGTCGTGCAGTCGTGTCATGTTTAATAAATCGAAACTTTTTTTTAACGCGACTCCTATTTCTGTCAAATCGTTCGCTTCTAGGTTTTTAACAATATTTAGAAAATGATTGGTGTCATTATCTTTGTACGGGACACCTTGTTCACCGCACGTTACGAGCATCCATTTATCGTTGTGTCGCGTTCTGAATTTGACAAAATGTTCGACGGCACTCTTCGAAACATCCAACAGTGACATACCAGACGATGTCTTTTGGTTCATCGACGTACTGGTGTCTATCAAGAACAAGATGATCATGCTGAATGTTTGATCAACTTGCTACAATAGTTACAAAGAATGCGTGACATTGATGAACTCGTAGAACATGTCAAAACAGGCGCTTTTCCTACAGAGCGAGAGGTTCACTACGTATGTCAAAAAGTGCAAGAGATATTAGCAGAGGAACCAAATATTCTACAAATTCAATCTCCTGTGACTGTACCTTGTTTTCAACAACTATTAATTCAATTAGATAGTTGGAGATATTCACGCTCAACTTTTCGACTTGTTGGAAGTTTTTCTAGTTGGTGGAGAATTACCATACACTAAATACCTCTTTCTTGGAGATTACGTGGACAGAGGATATCACAGTACACAAACTATGACCTTGCTATATCTACTAAAAATTAAATATCCAACCAACATCTATCTACTTCGCGGAAATCACGAAAATAAGCAAATAACACAAGTGTATGGAATGTACGACGAAATACATCGAAACTATGGAACAATTAAGGCATGGGAAGACTTTTGCACATCATTCGACGCGTTACCTCTTTGCGCCATTATCGATGAAAAAATCTTTTGTGTTCACGGTGGACTTTCTCCTGAACTTTTGACCAACGAGACAGCTCCAAACTACTCTATCACTCCCATCATCGAACTAGATCGTTACAACACAAACGCTTATGAAGGATTAGCCATAGATCTAGTTTGGTCAGACCCAGAAGAGATACAAGGTTGGTCAATCGCACCAAAGAGTTCTGGATACTTGTTTGGAGCGGAGGTAGTGCAGCAGTTTCATCATAGTATTGGTACAGATTTGTTATGTAGATCTCACCAACTGGTAATGGAAGGTTTCAAGTACATGTTTGATGACGCGTTGATAACGATTTGGGGAGCTCCGAATTATTGTTATCGATGTGGAAATGTTGCTGCCGTTTTGGAAGTTGAAGGTCAGGAGCGAAGAACTGTTGTTTATGATCAGTCACCAAAGACAATGGAACATGTTAAAGAGCAAACACAGACGCAAGTAAATTATTTTTTGTAAAAGGTAACTACGTCACCAACCACGTAATGTATGAACCAGTTTCTAATGAGCCTATCTGGTTACACGCTGATGACTTCTTACCAGAAGATATTTTGTACGAAATTGTATCGTTTTTACCAGCAAAGGACTTGTTCGCAGCAGAGCAAGTTAGTATCGATTGGGCATATGCATGCTCGCATATAAAGTGGATTCGTATTTTACCGGAGTGGAAGATGAAAAGATTACCTCCAGATGCTACGTACGATGAAAAACGAGAATATGCGAAAAAAGAAATGAAAGAATTCGTGATAGAACGGAACGCAACAAAAAATAGAGCTAGAATAGCAAAGATGGTAAATACTATCAATGAGAAGAGGTACAAATATAGGCCAATGATTGAAAAAATTACATATTGTCTCATCACGCTTCTCGGTATAATACAAATCGTTCTACTATCGCAAGGAAATAATTTATGGATGAAAACTATAGCATGGTTGATATACGCATGTGTAGCGCTAAACTTGAGTACAGATTGGTCTGTCACATTGGACATTCGAGCTTCTCACCTTCGGGAAGCAATCGTCATCTTAGGATTATCAAGTGTAGCTCTCTACGTTGGGCTGCTAGCACTAGAGGGAAGTCTAGTAGCATGGGTAATAGTAATAATAGCACTTGTTGTTACAATGTTTGTACTTACACGAGGTAGTATAAGACCATGGCTAGATACGATCTTTATCTGGGTATCAATCGTGTTTCTAGCGCTATACTGCTGTGGTTACATCTCGATGCTATTTGTGGTTTACATACCTCTCGTTCCAGTCGCTTACAAATACTGTCAATCCCTTAACGAACGTTCAAGATCTGTAATAGCATCGTATATAGTGTTACTTGTAGGTCAAGCTATGTTTGGTATACTACACCCACGGCCCATCTCATGGTTGATTCACGTCACTGCTCTTCCGTTTATTTACTATGCAAAGTATGATGTACAAGAGAGATTTTACTATCTCCCTGCATAAGATGTTTATTTGAAAAATAAAATGCTTAAAAGGCTTCCACCTAGTTCTACTTTTTTCAGACATTCTCCTGTAGCTGTGCACCAATAGTACAGCCAACCATCTTTGTTCGACACTATTATGTCCGGATCAATCTCCTCAAAGACAACTGCTGTTGTATACTCTTCTATAGCTTCTTTAATGCACAGTATCTCTGTTCCGCATGGATCAAGAACAAGTATATTACCATTAGCGAGAGCTACAGCAATGTTACCGCTACTCAATAGTATTGCATAGTACGCTTCACCTTTGGCACATATCGTACTAGTTGTACCTTTATCAAGATCAATTTCTACTATTTTCCCTTGTTTTTCCAGTCCCCACAGAACCCCTGGTCCAACTTGTAAAAACATGTAGTAAAACCCTTCACCAATTGTTCTTTTTGGAGTTATCGATTGGTCATACAGTTTTATTTCATTTGTGTGAGAGATAAGCACGTTGTCACCAACTCCAAAGAATGTTATGAGTGGTGTTCTTATTGTCATTTGTTCAAATTCGAAATTATTTTTGAGTAGACTCATACCCGTGTCTGTTTCGCAAAGTAGTGTCCCGTCTTTTAACTCTATGCAGGTGTGAAAACTATGGCCACATGCTACATTTCTGCAGGTCTGCTTTTCTACATCGAAAAGAAAAACACCTCCAGAGTGTGCTGCATAAATTGTTCCATTGGATAATTGTCGAGCAATTTCAAACGAGTCAGTAGCTGATATGCGTGTTATGATTTTTTCGGATTCGATGTCAAAAATGCACAAGTTGTTGTCTTGGTGCAGTACGATTTGTGTTGGATATCTAGTGTGCCTCTTGCGTAGTTTTGATTTCAGTTGTTGATATCGTAGTTGAATCGACGAGTCGACGTACCCTCCAACATTGAACTGAAGAGTTTGCTTCATTGTTTTTGTGTCTCAAGTTGACTATTTTACAACGTTTATTGTTAATGAATAGATCTTGCTATTGTCAGCGCAACATACGTTACTTCACTAAGAATAATAAGGAAATAGATTCACCTATGTACGTTTTTTTCAAACATGCACCAGTTCTCGCACACCAATAATGCGTTGAACCTTCTTTCAAAGATAATATGACACCAGGTGCGACCTCTCCTATAACTACTGAAGCATATGCACTCCTTGTAGCATTCTCTATACATATTACTTCAGCTCCACTCGCATCAAATATAGTAATGTTACCTGTAGAAAAAGCGACGGCAACGTTACCACTACTCAATAGTATCGCGTAATACGCAAGGCCTGAGTCTCGTATACTTCGACATGTACCTCCATCGACATCAATTTCTACTATTCCATCTCGTTTCAAACCCCAAACCACCCTTGGCCGAATTTCCAAAAAGTAGTAAAAAGCTCCCTCTCCAACGTTTTTTTGATGTTTCAAATCTTGTCCATATAGACCCATCAATCTTGAATGTGAAATAATTAAATCACCACCTGTGATTTCCAGGAAAGAAATGAGTGGTGTACTTGTGGTAATCACTGGCTCGAGTTTGAGGTTTTTGTCGAGTAAAGAGATGTTACTCTCTGTTTCGCATAAAAGTGTTCCATTTTTGAGGTCGATGCAAGTAAAGAGGCTTTCTTTGCTTAGAATATTGATATACGTCTGTGCAGCAAGGTCAAATAGAAACATACCTTCACTATAGGCTGCGAAAACTCTTCCACTTGATAGTTGCCTCGCGATTTCAAATGTATTAGTGGCTTCTACGCTTGAAATAACTTTTTCGTGCTCTAGATCGTAGATGCATAACTTTGTATTATCGTGTAACGCAATAAGTGTTGGGTAATCGACTTTCTTCGCTCCCAATTTCGAAAATTTGTAGGCGGAGTTGCTTTATAGTAGAGTATAACACAGGTGCGCCTTGGATGTGAAACTGAAGAGTACTGTACATAATTCGAAGATTTACAGTTGTAAACGCAAAAACATGACAAACACAGAGCTTGTGAATATCATAACAGTGGATATAACGAATACTGTCAGTGCGGTTTACTTGAGAGAGTTACTACGCGCGCAACTAAGTACTAAACTGCGCACTATTGAGTGGGTAGACAACACAAACTCTAAAATATTAATTTCGCACGACCACAGAACAATTAAGAAGGTAGAAGGTGATTCAAACTGGGATAGAATCGCTCGTTCAAAGTATCCACTCACACGTGGAGTAAATTCTCTCGAATTTCGTCTACAAAGGTTACCTAATGCGCGAGAAGAACCATCGATAGTGATTGGGGTCCACCCAACGCCAGATTGTGAAGCAGGAATGTGTCAGCCAGGTGTACATGTTAGCTCTGTTGGCGTAACATTTAATACAGATGTAAATACAGATAGCGTACAAACAGGAGGCGATACCTTGTGGATGATTGGGAACATTATTCGAGTAGAAGTAGATTTCTTTAATGATGAGATTCGAGTACTATGCAATGGAGAAGTGAAAATCAAAAACGCACCAACACATAAGCTGAGCGACATGCCCAATTGTTACTTTAATTTTATGATATGCTTTCCTGATGTGGAAATATGTATACTAAATAGTTCTGTAATATGGTAACCATCATGTTTATCTTTTATAGCATAGCACATGTTACTCTTTCGCAGCGAAAATTTATTTCTTATGTTTTTCCATCAATGCTACTAGTCTCTCTAGTTCTTGTCGACTCTTTTTTTTGATTTCTTGTCGTCTACTTTCTTCTGGATCTAACACGACAGGTACCGACGCCTCTGTATCCATAGTCACTTCACTTGGCTCTACAGGTATCTCTTCTGCATGCTCCACTAGTAACCATTCTTCTTCTTTATCCACAACAGTAACCTCATCTTCAGATTCTGTATCTGAATCTGTTTCTGCTCCACTTATTGGTGTATGAATCACTCTTTCTGAAACTCGTTTCAGTATTCTTGGTGTAACATGACGATCAAACTTGGACATGCTTTCTTGAGGACTTTTCACTACAAGATCATGGAATTTAGTGCGTTTCATCTTGGCAATCGTAAACAATGGTGCATGATAAAATTTACACTTGTGTAAGCACTTGTAAGTATGCCCTTGTATAGATCCTGCAACTACCACTTTTGCCATGGTCGTTAACGCATCAGCCATAACACTAGTATCAATTGAGTTGACGACAAGTGGTAGGATCTTGTTTGGCATGTCACCTTCGTACTGTTTCGTAAACTTTTCTGCTAAAAAGTCAATGATGTCGGTACAACTGTTGTTATTGCCGAGAAAGTCTTTAAATTTGCGTCCGAAAATTTGTCGACGAATGGTATGGCAGAGTAAATCTGATTTTGTGAACACTAGTATGAATGGTATGTCGGTGAACCATTTACTGTTCACCACTTCTTTGAAGAGCATTAACGACTCTTCGGCACGATTTGTTTCGTTATCTTCGTACATTTTCATGCAATATTCTGTTACTGATACGGTAAAAACGACGCAGTCAACACCTTCGAAACAGTGAACCCATTCTAAAAAGTTAATGTTTTTGCGTAAAAATACTTTTTCGCTCATTGCGTTGTCCTCCAGTATCCAGTACGCGTATGGCCGTGTTTTCATACTGTATTTCTGTTTCTACAATTCCGGTAGTCTTCACTTGACTATAAAGTACATCCTCCTCGGTTGGTATCCACTTTGGATTTTTCATCAGTTCTATTTTGTCCATGTAATGCTGCAGAGAACCTTTACGTAAGATATTTTGAGTTTCTTACCAGCTAGAAAATTACTGCACAGTTTGTGACGGTCAATCCACACCTCTTGTACTTCTGTAATGTCGAAAGCTGTGACAATATCATCTACTAGTTCGTTGCTCCATACTTTTTGTACATTAAGTAGCACTTCGCTGTCCATTTCATATATCTTTTTAAGCAACGCATAATCATTTCCCCACTGCTTATCGTTTTCGTATACGTCTTCAATCATAGTTTTTATGGCTCTAAGAATGTTCCCACAAATAGTGTCCCTAAACTGCTCGCGCTCCTCATCAGTGTAACTGTTTTGTAGTACTTTGCACTGTTTGAAAAAAGTGGATTTGCCTAATACTTATTAGAAAATGCTGTTTTTGTTACCAGTATCGCCACATCCTAGGAGTAGCACCTTTTTGTTGTTTACTACTGGTACGCAAGTAGACTCGACATCTTCTCTGCGTTGGCCACTTACTGATGCGTTTCCCATCTGTTTGTCAATGTCAAGGCTCTGTAACCGACCAAAAATCACAGCAGCGAAGCATTAATTTTATTTCTTGCAACAATTTCAACACAACAAGGACTCTGCGTAGAAATATTCATTACCTTTCTACCAACACAGCAGTAAGTTGGCTGGTTATTTGTAAGCAGGCAAATGTACGAACTAGACGAACACTTCGCAGTACCAATAGAGGAAGACTTTATAGCAGAAGACATTCTGTATGAAATAGTTTCGTTCTTACCAGCAAAAGATTTATTCGTAGCAGAGAAGGTTAGTGTTACTTGGGCAAACGCTTGTGCTCACATAAAATGGATTCGTGTTTTACCAGAGTGGAAAATGAAAAAATTACACCCAGATGCGACATACGATGAAAAACGAGAATACGCAAAAAAAGAAATGAAAGAGTTTGTTGTTGAGAAAAATGCAACAAAGTTACACGCAAACATAACTCAAAAAATAACAGCAGCCAACAAGTACCTGCGAGAAATACACCCTATAGTTGATGTGTACACATTTTATACATCTACGGCACTGGTATCGATTCTAATAGCACTACTGGCGATGGATATCAAAACATGGACAAACACGATAATTTGGCTTGTGGCACTGTGCAGTGCAGCAAGTTTTGTTTGTAGTAGAGCTTTACTGCACCACCTGAACATACCAGATGTCATAATGCTCGTTGCTTTAGGAACAAGTTCATCAGTGTTTAGCGTCTGGGTGTGCATAAAGGCGTTGGAAGGTAGTGTATTGGCGTGGATATTCATTTTGCTAGTATCTTCAGGTCTCACGTTCTTTAGTAGCTCATTACCTAAAAGAATCGCAAATGGGTTCTACTTAACGACGCTGTTCTTGTTCATGCTCTTCTGCTGTGGGTACATGGGTTACCTATGGTTCCTTTTGCTGCAACTTATGCCTACAACCTGTATACCATGTTAGAAAGATGGCTGTGCTTCAAGTTCTTGTTGCTTTTATTCGGTCAGTTACTGTTTGTTGTATTGTATCCAATACCTGCTTCATGGTTGTGTATGTTCATGGCATATCCATTTCTCTACAACTATTTGAGACCTGGAACAAGAAACGAGGTAGAGTATTTATAAAACCTCCTCTTGTGAAGTTGTAAATGAAGAAAAGAAGAGCAAAATCTGTGTCAGTTCGCGTATCTGCAAACAGTCCAACGTTCTCATCACGAGGAATTGTTCTTACACCACGATCAACAACTGTCAATGAAACAACAGACCTTTCACCACGACAAAAAATTGTTCAATTCAGACCAAAAGCTCCACCAACACCTCCACCGAAAAAACAAACGAAAATACTCCCAGCTCTCCAACATCGTTCCCATTTCGAATTATTACGAACGTCATCGCTCCCTAAGCCATTAACTAGTCGTTCATCAGAAAAAAAATTTACTGTGGTCGCTTCTCCGCATGCTGTCTTTTCCAAAATCACAAGAAAAGAGAAAGCAAAAAAAATAGAAAAGATTTCTCACATGTGTATCTTTTCTGCAGGTGATAATACTTTTTCACGACTTGGCATTGGAACAAAACTCAAACAAGATATCAATAATATCAAAGTTCCACTCGGTCAGATAGAATTTGCTGCTTGTGGGTGGGATCATACTGTTATTATTGTTGGAGATTCCGTAGCAGTATGCGGAAGAGCAAGTCATGGACAATTAGGAAACGGTGTTACTGATGATCTCGCACAATTGGAAGTTGTTCATCACATTGAAGTCACAGGGAAAAAGTTTCGATCTATGGCGTGTGGAGCATATTATACCATGTTAGTCACAGAAGAAAATGTACTACTCGCTGCAGGCGATAATAGCTCAGGACAATTAGGCATAGGTAATAGGCAAAAACGATTATCATTCTATCGGGTTGAATTTTCACTCCCTATACGAGAAGTTGTTTGTGGGCATGCTCACACGGGGATTGTTACCAGTAAGTGAATATTCAAATTCTAAAGAGTTAGATGGTGGACAATTGTTCATGACTGGTGCCAATTATGCAGGACAACTGTTACTAGGCGACAAAGAAGATCGTCTAGTGTTTGAAAAAGTTACATTCTTTAATGATTTGAGAGTAAAGCAGGTTGCCCTTGGTAAAGAGCACAGTGTTGTGCTAACAAGTAACGGTAACGTTTATTCATGCGGCTCTTCGGCTCAAGGACAAACTGGATTAGATACTTTCTCAGAATCTATTTTGGAAATTCAAAAAGTAAACATTTCAAATGTTTATCGGGTGTATGCTGGTCAAGTGCACTCGGTCTTCTATACCAATGATCAAGAGATGTTTGTTTGTGGGAGTAACAAGTCAGGACAACTTGGTTTAGGAGAAATTGAACGAACTGCTGTACCAATCGAGGTCCCTTTCTTTGCTGGTCGAGAGGTTGTTACTGTTGCTGTAAACCATGCTGAACATACTCTGGTTCTCTTAGCTGATGGTATTATATGGGCTGCTGGAGCAAATGAGATGAATCAGCTTGGGCTGGAGCCAAATTTGTTCGAAGATCGGGTGCCATTCTTCCAACCTGTTGAGAGCTATCTTTTCTTCAACCAAGACATGCTTTATGTTGCATCTGGGCCTTTTCACAGTCTTTTCATTAGCGAGAGAAAGTAATAAGCACATTGAATAGCTACAGGTAAGTTGACATGAAGAATACACCGTAGTTGAAACAGATGACCATACCCAGATTAGCCCTCCCTTTTTGAATAAACAATTCCCGAACACCGATGACAGGCACAAGAACTCTCCTGCTCTACCTCTGCGCCACAGTCGTGGTGTGCTCATTATTTGTAGACTCTGGTGAATACATTGACGACGCTAAAAACACAACAAAATGCGAGAAGAAGATGTGCACAAAGCTCACGGAAAACTCACATCTGTGTACCGTTACACCTTACAGATACACATATTGCGAAAATTCGAACTGCACGGCTAATTTTACTTGCACAGGTATGTTTAATATATCCGCATAATTTAAAACAAGATGGAACAATACCTATCAAAGCGTTCACAACACCAGAACTTATATCGAAAACAGTCAGTTATCCGCTCACTATGTGGGCTCAAGTTGTCTCTTTCTTTGGAATACTGTGCCTGTTTTTTATGCGAAATAAGCAACCTATGAGGACTAAGAACATGTACATGATAGCTGGCATGGTCATCGCACAATTAATTCACGTTCGATTTGCTTTGAATCAAACCTTTTATGATACATGTTTTCTGTCGAACGCTATTGCAGTCTCCATGCTATGCACCGAAAAGTGGATCGTTCTCGCGCAGGTATTATTATTCGACCGTACTAACATTCATAGTTGCACTTGAACAAACACCACATACAAAAAGAACGAAAACTCGCGGCAATCACAAACTCGCTTTTCGCGCATTCTGATGTTGAGGAATCGGCCGATACAAAACCATTCAAACACTTTTTAAATTCGGCACTCGGCGGAATCTTCGTAATCCTCACCCCATTACTCATCCACTCAGTAATCATCTACTTCTTCACAGATATAGGCATTACCGAATTTGCACCATGCAATTTGAAAGATGGTTATCCAGGTCAAGGAGAAATTGGGTTCACATCGGGTATTATTATCATAACGACAAGTATTATTTATTTTTTACAAAACCGTTCTGTAATGTCTATCATAATGTTCCAATTAGAGTTTTGGTTGATCATTACCAACACTTTTGTATTACTAGTGATGTGGTTCGCTACTTTTGTGGTTCTAAAAGCAGTCGCATCATCAGATCCATGGTTTACCACCAACTTTGCATACATTTCGTTTGTGGTGCTCATAGCAACAAATGTATTCATAGAGTGTGTACTACCGTTGCTCTATTACGTTTTCAGATTCAAACCAAGGTCTGCAGTTACTGATGACATACGTGCCAAATTTTCTCTTTGTCACAAACAAGCCAAAGCCTTGGAGAAATTAGTAGACCACGCAAGCACTGAACTTGAAACAGAATCAATACTGCTGTATCAAGCCATACGCGCCCTGCGTAGTAACAGAGCAAATGTTCTATCAAGTAACTTTGAAAGTTGCCTGCGACTAGCTACGTTGATATTTGAAAAATACATTCAAGGAGAATACAAGACACT